>SCPN01000185.1_pt1 | contig 203716 bp, 216 predicted proteins | sample 6106831 | NCBI WGS metagenome assembly SCPN01 (sample SAMN10720447, study PRJNA508395) | human gut metagenome | isolation source: Participant 1, 0 month | reverse complement strand
TGTTTCAGTGGATGTTGAAACTGTTCCTTTTGTAACAATCCATATTTTCCACTTGCCTGACGGATCAAAACCATTAAAATCATTAATTGTTATTGTTCCACTCTTACTTACTGTTGTATAATTAACATTTCCATTGCCATCTTCTACATATAAATAAAACGAATCACTTCCTGAACTAACCCTACTATACACCTCTATTTAAAATTCTGAATTATGAACTCAATTCCGTTACCAGTGAAGAATATCTTTTTGTCCGGTTCTTTATATCCTCCTCACTGACACCATAATAACAATATAAATCTCTGGCTATTTTCTTAAACCTTTTTATGACCGACTTATTTCCAGAGTAAGATATTCCAAATATATTCCAGAATATAATCTACCTCTATTTCCATTAAATCCTCACCAATTTTTATTTCATATAAATGAAAATCCATGGGAATTACATTATCAGGCATTTGGTCAATCAATTTATTTCTAATTTCCATTTCATTCAAAAAATTTTTAACAGATTCTTCATTATGAAAATCTGGTTTTGGAATATCCTTCCTTTGGCCCAAAAGTTCTGGTTTATGCTGCATAATCAAACTAGCTTTTAGATTTTCTTTCTTTCTATACAATTTGTTGCGGCAGGATTGATTTCGACTAAATCATAATGATCCTTTGAGTATTGCCCACTTCCGCAAGGGTATGTGGGTTGGCCGCTATTCTCTTTTCTATCCTTTTTCGTCTGGATTGATAGATAGCATTTCGGTTCTAATCTTTAGAGATTGCTTTTGAGCTTCTCAAATATAAAACACTTGTGGGACCATCTTCACCATTTATTATGGAAACTTGATTGATACTTTTATTTTCTTAAGTTATCTACTCACAAATCCCGATTATATCGGTGATTCACAATCTTTTAGCCAAAATCGCAGTTCCATAACCGTCACAGCAATTTTATACTTTACTTCGATTTCAATCTTTTCTGGTGGATTGGCTAAAAGCCTGTCAATATCATTTTCCTCAACACCAGCCATTTTTGCTATCGTTAGCTTGGATATGCCATAATAGGAAACAAGCACTTCCAAAAAACCGCTTAATTGCCTATCCTTATCTTCAATCGCTCCAAAATACAGAAATCCTGCTTTCCTGCCCGTTCTGCTGTATATGTTTGCGATAATGCTCCATTCCATCATTAGAAATAGAAAGCTTTACGGATTGTTCCATCGTATGTTTTTCATTTGCCTGCTTATTTTCTTTCTGAACTTTAGCATCATTTTTTCCTATTATGGGATTCATATTATTCATATCACTAGATATTTTCATATTTTTACCTCTTTCAATTATTCAAATATCCCTGATCCAGTTCTTCTTTCGACCAGACTCTTTCATACGTTCCACCAATTTCGTCAAAAACCTTTTGCCATGTAGAAAATTTATGGATTTCCTCCATGCTATCCTTGTTATTCTGAAGCCATTCATACAGCTTTTCATACATAGAACCAGAAAACCGGACACTCCAATTGTTTTTATAATTTTCATTGTCACTGTATGACATTCCATCAGCTCCTATGGATATAATTCCCTGATCTGTCCGTTTTGCCATTCCTCTAATCTCTAAATCAGCCCAGATAAAACCTTCTTCCCGACTCTCAATTAAATTAGGGTATTTGTCAAAATACATCTCTGCTAATTCTTCATACCTCTTCCGATCCGCTTCATTTTGCAGAAGAACCTTGCCACCTCTGCCTTCTTCACCGTCTTTTACTAAATACTGGATGCCGGTACCTGAATGTGTATTTAATGTAAATCCCTGCAAAGTCTCCACATCCAGCGCATCTTTATCCATTACATTCTGCAATGCATCTTTTAATTCATCATCTAGTACCATGGCATCGTAACTCATCGTTCCATGCTCAGAAATCAAAAACTGCTTTCCTGTTGTTTCATCCTGTCTTATTTTTATATCAGAATAGGAAAATGCCCCCAAACGCTCCCCGTCTTTATTGTATATATCAAAACATTCAGCTTCATTATCGGGTACGATTCTATAATTTTCGGATTCGTACTCTGAATATTCCTGTTTCAAAGTATTTATCGTTTTTCCTGACAGTGCCAGATAAGAATCCATCACTGTACTTTTCTTAGCACGATTGATATCCGCTCTACTGCTAATATCCTCCTTATCCACCGTCTGAGCCAAAGTGTCAGCCCACTTATTCTGGTTCCGATTTGGTTTTAGGTTGTTATAACCTGTTGAATAACGGCTCTCCGCTCCTATACTTCCAATCATTTTTTAAATTCCTCCCGGCATTTTATTCTCTTATTTTAGATGCCAACACGGTATAAAATTCTTTTTCCTGTTGCAGATATGCTGCCCTTTCATCTGTAACGGCTGCCAGCGGATTTTCTATTCTCTCCAATACTTTGTCGATAGCTGCTAAATAACTCTTTCGTTTCACCAAAATATTGTCATCACCACCTGTCGAAAATCCTGCTCTACCGATAGCTGCGTTAATATACTGGTTACATCCGTCTGAAATGGATTAAAACCAGTTTCTTCCAATGTTTCCTGCCATGCTGCCTTGACACTCTGCGGCACTGTCTGAAGGTAATAACCACTCATATAAGCAATCTGCTTTTTGGTTTTTTCGTCTGCAAACTGATAGGCTCTGTTATTCGCTTTTTTTGTACTTTTTCCTTTCGATGGAATATAAGACCAGTTTTGTTCTCCATTACCACCAGAAGTAATTAGCTGTTCCCTTCCAACTGTTCCTATATTTGAAAAAGAGATTCCCATTAATCACACTCTAGCTTCAAACATACTTTGGCTAACACCTTTCATCCACATATTCTGTGCTGCTCCATATCCTTTTTCCTGCCCTATATCATACAATCCACTGCTGTCAAAGTCCTATTTCAACACTAAATCATTTTTCTTACTTCTTCCAGCCATTCTTAGCATATTCTAGCCATCTCTTAGAATAAAGTTCATACCCTGCACCATTTTTAGATTTTTCCTTAAACAATGACAAGTAAATCTGTACCATCCTCTGCAATAAAAGTACCATTTTTATATGTCGCATTGCGTGCATCATACCCGGTTGTCTCATAGACTTCATGCCATAAAGAATATTGGTTTGCCTTTGTCATATTTGCCTGCGAATTAACAATTTCATTATCTGCATCATGCATACAAATCCACGCATGCGTCCAAATATTTTTTGCATTATCCCCTTCATTCAGCAATTTTTCTATCTGCGATAATGTATCTCTATCTGCATTTCCCGACACCGTTAGTTGATATGTATATGGGTCAATAGAAAATACCAAATCTGCCTGTTTTGATATTGATATCCCATTCTTTGAAAGTAGATTTGAAATTTGCTGATTTACAACACTTCTGGCATATGTTTTTCCCTGTCAGTATTGCGTACATAACCAACACTTCTTGAACCTCCTGTATATACATCCTTGTAATTTCTTAATGCATAATCATACCGTGCAAATCCAGCCGAATATTTTCCTCCTGTTTGTAACATTCTTTCTCATTTGCGGTGAAGCTATGGAACGCTGGTCTTCTGTCATATATGAGCAAAAGTTAGGTGAAGGTCACATCACAATATTTCGATATGACATAATGCCATTGGATCAGAATGCGACATAATTTTCTTCAGCCTTTATCATAATGCTCCCGCAAAACTTTTTGTACGAAACGATCTTCCTCTGTAAGTCCATCATACTGATATCCTACAGTTGTACCGGCGCTGGAATTATTGGGCACTTGTTTAAATCCCTGCCAGCTGGAATGTTGTTATAATAGTCAGAATTATTTACAGTAACCATACTATACCACCTACCTTATAATCTGTATCATGTAAATCATACTGGAACCCTATCGATAAACTTTTTTCATTTTATTTTCCACATTTTTTCTTCATTATTCGGAGTTCTTCCGACTATGTCACCTATTGGATTTCTCTCAGCCTCAATATGATATGTAATCCAAGTTCTCTTTTTTTCCTATGTTCAAATGACTAAGCACTATTTATACTTACTATTTGCACTTGGCAAATTAAGATATGTATCCATACTTTTCGTCCAAAGCAACGATAAGTCAAACCTTCCCAATTTGTTTAAATCTTCTATGCTTTTTTTGAACATTGAGATAAAATCTCTTCTGTCGTTAAGTCCCATATTACCAGCTTCAAGCGGCAGAGACGTGAAACCTCCCTGCTTTTCCACTTTGTAATGTGCCTCCAATGCACGCATTTCGACTACTGTAGCATTTGATGGATTAACGTCATTTATATATATTCTTTGTTCAAACTCTTTTCCATTTTCATCCACACCTTTCGCTAACACTACAGGATTTTCATCCGTCGAATCATCCGCATATTTAAGACAATAAGAAAGACCTGTACCATTACCTCCTGTCCACAACATATTATCTGTTGTGAATATCTGATATACCTTCGGTGTTTCTGCCGTATAAAATGTCTTTTCCCCAGATGCAGGCGTTTTCATATGATTACCTTTTTGTTGACCGTACAGTGAAGATACGGTATTCATACCAGAACCAATGTTCATATTTCTGTTCCTCCAATCAGCTCAAAATTTTTCTCTGCTTTAACATCCCAGTTTCTGCCTCAACTTTTTTGGATAAAAGTGTTTTCAACACCTAATCCCATATTAACTTTCCACGGTTCTTCTGTCAGTCGGAACCGCACCTGCTCTCTCCTATGGAGTCCAAGCTTACTTTTTCTACTATATTCAAATAACTAAGCCCTATTTATGCTTACTGCTTGCATTTAGATAAGTATTCATATTTCGCATATAAAACATCTGCAAATCATACCTTCCTAATTTATTCATATCCTGTATAACCTTTTCAAAGCTGGATATAAGGTCGCATCTGTCATTTAATCCCATACACCCAGTTTCTTGCGGAAAAGAACTGAGACTATTCCCCTTGTCGACGTTATAATATGCCTCCAAAGCACTCATTTCAACATAAGAAGCATTTCTCAAATTAATATCATTAATGTTAATCTTTTCTTCAAATTCTTTTCCATTTTCGTCAACGCCTTTGGCTATCACTACAGGATTATCCTCTGTTGACTCTTCTGCGTATTTAATATAAAACGAAAGACCTGTTCCATTTCCACCTGAAAACAACATATCATCCGTCTTTAAATACACCTTCACTGATGTCTGAGAAAATGCCTCATTTTCGGCAACATATGTTTTGCTATTATTTTTCTGCTTTCCAAATGCTTCCGATGCACTAAGCTCCCGAACCAATACGCATTTAATTACCTCCTAGTATAATATTATATATCGATTATTATAAGTTGATATAGTCAGTAAAGTCCTCAATTATCAATTGTACTTTTTATTATGTTTTCATTAAAAGTATTGGCAATATTTTCATAAGCAGCTATGGCAACCGCCTATCTACTTCCGATAATACATTAACAGCCGATATATTATCATCAAAAGCCGCATCTTTTTTACTCTTTTGCATATTAATCTCTTCTATCTGTCTGCGCTTTTCTGCCGCCTCCTCACTGCGCTCTAAATATTACGCCGTTTAGCCTTCTCTTCATCTTCAGCTTTCATTTGCGCCTCTATCTTTGCTTTTTTTTCTGGTGAAACATCTCCACAAACATAATAGTGTGCAGTTCCATCCGGGTGAATAACCATACCATAAGATTGAATCTCAAACCCCCCGACTGCCATCTGCGCCTTCACAGTTGACTGCGAAGCAAAAAAATCCTGTATCATCTTTTCGTAATAAGCTGCTTTTTTGGGATCATTTGCCATTGTTTCCAAAACATTGGGTGCAATCACAATATTATTCATCCCATATGTCCCCGTCCCCAATGAATCCATACTCTTTTGATCACTTCCAACATTTTGGATCATTATATTCCCATATTTAGCCTTTAAATATTCAGTGTAGGTATCTACTTTGCACTATTTTCATTTGGCTTCTGTACTTTCTCTGTATTATCACCCTCTTTAGCAGATAAAATCTTATTGAAATCTAAATGATTGGCTTGCCCTGTCGTCTTATTCTGTTGATACCTATAATTCTGATTATAAGCATTAACTGAATTTTCAACGCCTAATCCCATATTAACTCCTTTCCACGGTTCTTCTGTCAGTCAGAACCGTACCTGCTCTCTCCATCCGAAGCCCAAGCAGTAACCTTTAATTGATTTATTGGAGTTATCTTACTCCTTTTGTTTTGCCATTACGATAATCACAACCGCAACACTCCACAAAATATTTCATTATTCTGACCTAGTTTCCCCTTTTCTTCGGTCTTTTCGGCTGGTGATAAATCGCTGAACACTCTGCCGTCCTGCCAAGAACTGTTTTTTCCACTTCATTCCGGGCAATTCTCTCCACTACTTTCAATACCTTGATTGTAATCTTTTCTGCTTTCTTCATCTTACCTTTACCTCCTGTTTCAATAATTTTGCTACGCACATCAGAAGCGAACACAATATGATAGCGATTGACATATAACTTACATAGAGCTGGTTCATCCCCAAGATGTATATTTTTTTTTATCATATTTGTGCCTTAATCTCCACATTTACATTGTTTGTAACAAGTGTCCTATGTGAAAGGCACACTCTACACTTTATTGTTGTTATCTTCCATTTTCCGAGCAATTATAACTTTTCCAATCTACGTTTATCAAATGCTCCAAAATTTAGATGCCAGCTCCCGATTTATGATAGATGAGAGAAAATTAGGATTATTATTCTGGAACACTTTCAGACTTTCAAAAAAAGCCGCTTTATTCTCTGTCTTTATATCTGAAAAAGTTGCATCCAGCTTCTGATCTTTTACATTTTTCTCCACATATTCCTCCGACTGCTTTTCGTAATTATCAACCATCGAAGGATTCTTTTTCACTGCCCCTTCATACCAATTTGTAAGGTATTTTAATGCATTAAGCTGTCTGTCCTCATTGCTGCTTTCTTTACTAATCTTCTGATATTCCGTGTATGCACTGCCGTCCATCGTCCTCATCATATCAAGCGCATTTGTAGTCTTTACAAGATTGCTGCCATGTCCAAGATATGTACCTTTCCCTACTCCATAGTCCATATTTCCGTTATTGTCAGCTTTTCCTGCACTCGCAAGCTTTGCGATAGACTCCATTGCTTCCAAAAATGGTTTTCTGCTATCTTCCGAGATAAAATTCTCTGCCGCATATTCCGCTTTTTTCATACCAAGTGAAATATTTGCCTGCCGTTCTTCCTCTGTCATAGAGCCAGTATTTCCAACAAGGAAATTCTGACGGATGATATCATACACAAATCCCTGTTCCTCTTTGCTGCAGTTCTCACCGCAGATGCAACCGCCTTGTCTGCACCATACATTCCGGAATATGCCGAAGTTCTAGTGAGTTATCAACCTGCGTAATTTCTTTTTGAAACGCTGCATTTCTCGCCTCCATTGATTCCCGCTGCTCCTGTGTTACATTGGCATCCACTATACCTTTCTTGTTTTCCACAAGTGCAGCCATTCCATCTCCCGAAAATTCAACAATAACCGCATCTCCATACTGCGAACCGATGTCCTTCATCGCCTGCAGGGTTTCTTCCCTTGACATCTTGTCCATAATCTTATTGCCATGTTCATCTGTAGTGTTAAATTCATACTTTACAAGGGTGTCTTTCTTATATATACCATTCCCGTATGAGGGAATATTCGTTGTTCCTCTGTAAAACTGACTGTAATCAATATTCATAATATACACTCTCCTCTACTTTATTTTTTCTTAGGTATTTGTGAAATACCAAAGTCTCATAAATACAATATTTTTACCACATAAAACATACTATATTTTTATAGTTTCATACTTGTATATATATCTTATGCAAACATATAATATCTGCCTAAATCATCAACTTTATATACATTATTTCCGGTATATGATCTAAAGTGATCGTAATATCCTTATTATAGGTATCCTTCGCGAAACTTAATGCCCGGTACTCTGTAATATTGAATTGTAATAGTCCACATCCCCGTATCCGATAAACTTCCTTTAAATATCCGTCCGGCTTATTGATAAGTGCCGTCAGATCCAGTGTTCTTCCAAACTCATCCTGATCCGTATATTTATTTGTTTTCCAGAAATAATCATTGGAAACTTTACTATTTTCTACTGCAATATTTTTATCAGTGGGTAAACCTTTTTTCTTAAAATCATATCCCACAAGCTGCGCATGCATCTCTACTGTGTAAGCATACCATCTATTCATTCCTTTGTATAATTACTTTCATAATCATAATACTTTTCTGAAACTATACTCATACATATCCGAATACATGTTATCATGCGGTTGTGGCGTCAGCCTTCTATCCAATGCCGCCATATCCACCGTAAAACCACTGTCTGCCACAGAAAAAGCACCATTACTGAATTGAAACTCCAGTAAAGTCTGAATCCCCAGATCACCGCTTGTCCTATTATGTCCTATAATATTTATCAATGCATCCTTTATCCGCTCTATCTTGGCATTGTCTTTTGTTTTGTTGATCAGATTAGCAGCTTTTTCCCGGCAGCCCGCCAATCTTTCCGTCTGGTGTCAGGTAAAGGTTCTCCAGAGAAATATCTTCTCCCGTAACCCTTTTAAGTAACGCCTGACTTGCACATCCGTGGCATACTGATAGGTATTGACGACAGATTTTACACTGTCAGCAATTCCTGTAATTGATACATCCGGTCACTGTACTTTTCCTCTACCAGTTTTTGAACCTTTTCCGGACTTCCTTATCTTCGATACCGCTCACTGTTACATTCCCATTGCTTTAATCTTTATCTGCATTCCCAGCTCATCACGGAGATCCCTTTGCTTTCCAGATCCTTTACAAAATCCTCGGAAAAATCATTTTCAGTTCCGCCTTCTGCTGTTCTTTCTCAAAATCTTTCAGATTGGCAAAAATCTTCACATACTCCGTTTCAGCATCATCCAGTGTCTTTCCTTCCGCCATGTTCTGCAACAATTCATCCACTGTGCGCCCGCCTTTGTATTTCTTTTCTTCCGGCAGACTTTCAAACTGCTTCTGGTGGAGTTTATCCATTTCTTTTGTATAATTTTTCTCTGTATCCATCAGGACTTCATTATATTTGTCGAGGTATTCCCTCCAATTTTCATCTTTCCGGCTGTATGCACCGTGAAGGTTCCCTGAATGCCTCCCTTATGGCATCGGTCTTTTCCTGTTCTTTATTTTCCGTAACCTTGAAACTGATTTTATAATAATCATGCGGAGAAACTTCTTCCCCATTTTTGTTTTCTATTTTGATACAATATTTATTGGTATTTGTATCCCAGTTCGGGATGGTCAGTGTTTTACGTCCTTCCCCGTCCCATTCTGCCTTTCCGACCTGATTGCCATATTCATCATATAAGGTGAGGTCATAATCACAGCCTTCCGGCATGTCCATGTATATTTGAACCCCAAAATAATTCTGTATGGTTCGATTAAATGGAATGGAAAAGTTGTAGAAATCCACATCCTTTTTATCACTGAGATTTCCTTTCAGACTGCTGGTTTCGTCCTTAATCAGAAAATCCAGATCCAGAAACGTACTTCCCTTCTTCTTGTCCGAAACCTCATAAGTGGTATGCTGTCTGCGATAAGTGTCATTGCTGCCAAGTGTACAGGAATCTTCCTGAAGTGTCATATTTTTCTTCAGTTTCCCTTCAAAAAATGCCACTGTTTCCTTTCCAGACATGAAAAAAATCGGTTTTTGACGAAATGCCGCCCCATATGTAGAATGATTACTGTTTATTTCCATTTCTTATCCTTCCTCCCGAAAAATATCTTACCTGTATTCTTATGCTTTCCTGTCAAAAGATGAGCCTACAGTATAACAGGATTATCCGGTAAAATAATACTGCTTTTCTCATATGCTGCCGCCGCCAACTGGCTATTTAGATATTCGTTTTGTACAGCTTTTCGTCTTGCCTGTGCTCTTTTTACTGCTTCCTTTTCCTGTTCTTTCATAAGTTCTTCCATTCTTTCGTGGCGCTTCTCCCACCAAGATTCTCCGTCATTCGCTGTTTCTGATCCACTCTTTCCTACTGGACCTGCATAACCGTAACATTCTTCTGGTGACGCTCCAATAACATCAAAACTAACATTATTTGATCCTACCGGCAAGCCTTGAACGGAATATGCTGAACGAACTCTGTTCAAAACATAGTTCTCATATTCAGGATCATTTTTCATTCTTTCAAAAGCTTCTTCCTTAATCACAATCGACCCTGAAGAAAATGTGGAACGAACCCATCCGCTTACGGGAAATTGAGATATTTGATTCATAACCCATTGTTTATACTCATCCAGTGACATCTCATCTTTTGATTTTTCAGAAACCACGCTATTGTTTACAGCATTGTTTATCCGAGGTGGATAATCAATCGTCACATCTCCCGGATACATCACATTACTTGTATCCGCTGAATTTTTACTTTCCTCTACTTTCTTCACCGCATTTACAAAAGTATTTTTTGATGTAGTATTACTTCTGTTTTTTGCAGAAGTTAAGTAACTGTCAGCATACGGATTTCTTCCTATACCATTCACATTTATACCTGCCATTTATGTCCCTCCTATTTACCATTGCATCTACCCATTTATCACATTCATTCCTTTTGAAATACTTTCAACTTTCACCGAATCCTCAAATGTGACTGTCATCTGTGTATCGTAAGTTTTCCATTCAAACTGCGACCAGCTTACACCGTTACCGATATGCTCATAAGCCTTGATTGCATCGTTATATTGCTTTTTTTGTTTTTCTGAATATTCCAGCACATTTTCAATATTATTTATTTCCAACAACATTCTTAAACTATCCGGCACTCCATCTAACGCTTTTCTCCACGCTTCACTCTGTTGCTTTGCAACCGCCATCTCATACTGCATAACATAATCCTGATATGCCTTTTCTCTTGCGGCACTTGCTTCTTTATCTACCTTTAACAACTGCCGTTTGGTATCTTGCTTCATAAGCATTAGACGCTTTTGACAACAGCCTTTCATTGTTCCACGACCGTAATAATCGGCTTCTTTCCTGTTCCTGCTTTGCAATCTTTTCATTCAACATTTCCTGCTGCTGTTTTTTAACCTGCGCCCGTTTTTCCAGATATTCTTCCAAAAGCTCTTTTTGTCTATCTTTCTTGTTGCTTGTCTTTTTATAAAAACTGTTTTGTGAACGAGCATAAAATTCCGATTGATTATTAACACCAGACCATGAATCGCCCCTATAATCTTTAGCAGTAGCTCCTACAGTGAGCACCATAGAAGCTTCCAACGGTGCAAAGGACGAAGTTAAGTCACGTTTAAGTGCTGATAATATCTTTTCCCTGTACTCCGGATCATCTTTCATATTCTTAAATGCTTCCTCTGATATGTTGATAGCCACATTGGTTATAGTTCTATTTCTGGGTATCTTATCAATTTCAGCATAAAATTCCTTTTTGAAAATCGCCATTTCTTCCGCTTCTGATAATTCCTTTGTATTGCCCGTTTCTCCCGTGCTGTTTACGCTCTTTGTACTTTTCGTTGTTGCAACATTGTTCTGATAATAACTCTGTCCTACTCCACTAATAGCCATTTTTAATCCTCCTTTATCAGCACTTTTCATGCCTTTATATCAAATAGGCGTTTGCGAAACGCCAAAAGCCGCGGCATTTTGTTGTTAAAATAAAATATCTCCTCAAGATTTATGGTAAAATAGAGTTGCGAGAAACTATCAACCAATCCTGATATGCCTTTTCTCTCGCAGACTTGCTTCTTTGTCTGTCTTTAACAACTGCTGCTTGGTATCTTCCGTCAATTCCACCTCTTTACCATTGACCGTAACATATCCTCTTGCAACTGCCCTGCTGACCATTGCAGAATCAGAGAAATGCACAATATAAGAATTTTCTTTATCTCCTTTTGTGATACCCAATACATCCTTTCCAGATGTTGCTGTGATTTTTTCTTGTTCGCATACCTTTTTACTTTCTGCATTCTGTTGGCTATAATGCGGATATTTACTATATAAATTTTTCTGTCGGTCATAGATGGAATCAATCTGTTTATTTAAAATGTTCATAGTCCACTGCCCTCCCTTGCTTTTTCCTTATTATTTCAATATTTCTCAAACATTTTAATGCCCGCATTAAACAATAAAACCAATTTTTTCAAACAGAAATTCACAATATTTATGCATATCCTGATTTCCGCTTCTTAAAACATAAGAAAACAAAGACTTTATATCTATATTTCCTCCCGTTCTTTCATATTGCTCCAGATAAAGTGAACGGAACTCTAAATAAGAATCTTGAATATAGTCACATGCTTGATTTATATCAAAGGTATCAAACGATTCATCCAATTTTATATTCTGAAATTTCCGCTTATTTTCTGCATTTTGCTTTTGACTTTTGGCAACCATTTTATCCCATTTTATCAGTTCATCAAAACCTTTATTTAGCTTTTCCAATTCTTCATCCATTGACAGCAAACGTCTTTTTCCACTCTCTGAATCATCGCATGCATACACTTCTCTTGTTCCATTCCTATATCCTTCTACAATTTTTTGATACATAGTAGAATAGGCATATGCAGCTCCCATTCCAATATCATCGAAACCATACCCATTTTTACTTTCACGGATACTTTTTAAATATTTAGCATTTTCATCCCATAATTCTCGAAGATAATCATTTGACCAAACAGTTTTAGGCACCGTTTCTCTGATATAATTTGCGTAACCAGCGTCTAAGGCAAAACTATCATGTATATATGTGTTTTCCTGATTTTCCCCATCGACTTCATCTGAATGTCCTATCTTCCGGCATACGTCCTTGCCGGATGTTACGGTCATTTTTTCTTGCGATTCATTTGCCTTATGCTTTTTATGAGAAAACCCTATAGTTTTCATATGATCGCCTTTTTGATGACCGTACAATGAAGATACGGTATTCTGACCAAAACCGATGTGCATACTTCTATTCCTCCAATCAGTTTATCTGAATTGTACCGTCTACTATCACAAACTGTACGTTTAACTCAGACATAATATCTTTGTGCTGTGTCCGGTTATATGCTAAAATTTCCCAGATATCGCTTGCGTAATCCTGATAGGTCAGATTCCCGCCCGGATTTAACTGAATTTTCAACGCCTAATCCCATATTAACTCCTTTCCACGGTTCTTCTGTCAGTCAGAATTACCGATGTAACCCACAGTTATCTTACTCCTTTTGCGATAATCACAACCGCAACACTCCACAAAATATTTCATTATTCTGACCTAGTTTTCCCTTTTCTTCGGTCTTTTCGGCTGGTGATAAATCGCTGAACACTCTGCCGTCCTGCCAAGAACTGTTTTTTCCACTTCATTCCGGGCAATTCTCTCCACTACCTTCAATACCTTGTTTGTAATCTTTTCTTTCTTCAAAATTATAGAAATTGATACTATGCATATGTATCAAAACCTACCTTATTTTTAGTTGTCGCTTCTATAGCAATCATATTTTCTGTTTTTTTATCTTCTTTTCTTTATCCTCTTTCATTCTCTCCAGCCATTTGTCAATTTCTGAATCCGTACCAGTCTCTCCAAAAATGCCACAGGTTGTCATTTCGGTTCCATTATTCGTAAACTTAAACTCCACTGATATCAGTTTACTACCATGACTTATTGCCGCCTTCTGTGCATTTCGTATAACATCTGGCATAATTGCTAAATTTTCCTCAAGCCATTTCGCAGTTTTTTCATCTCCACATGCCTTTTGCATTACACTTCTGTCAATCAATACAGAAGCATTTTTGCATGGAGTCAAACATTTATACTTGTTAGTCAAATACTTTGAATAGTCTGATACATTTTTAAACTTATTGGCTGAATTCATAGTGTATCCTGCATAATAATTCTTTTCACTATTCTTTGATGGCTTTACATTTTCATTTTTTACATTTCCGTATGTGTATGTATTGGCATACGATGATACTCCATTAATTCCCATACTGCATCTCTCCTTTCTATTTAGCCTTGATTTTTTATTTGCAGGCTATTGGGTTTTGTTCGATACGCTTACTGCCATTGTAAAATTTGCCTCATAAGAAGCTACTGCCTGACTTATTGTGACAGTCTTAGCAAACGAACTACTCTCAGCCACCAATCGAGTTCTGGCATCCTGAGCGGATAACCTTTTATTTTGCGCATATTCTTCATAAGCTGTTCTTTCCGCTTGTTTTTTCTGAATCCGCTTTTTTTCCTGTTGTTTCTTTACCTGATTTTCTATTCTCTTTTTATTTTCTATTCTGCGCTCCCAAAAACTATTTTTTGACTTATCATTAAAAATCTTCCCACCATTCCCATTGCTATAACCGGCACTCCACATCTCAGCATGACATTCTTCTTTTGATGCTCCATAATATATTGTAGAAAACGCTCCTCCGCATATACCGGACCATTTATCTGGTTGTGACCAACCCACTTGCAAATCATTTAATACCCATGCTTCATACTCTGGATCATTCTTCATTGCTTCAAAACCCGCCTCTGAAATTGTAACAGATATTGATTCGCCTGCTCTTGTGGGGTGCATTGGAATTTGAGATATTTTATTGTAAATGTACTGCTTGTATTCCACCATCGTCATATCTTTAGCAGACACAGAACCTATTTTTGAATTGCCCACTATACTTCCACTAGCTTCGCTCTTTTCTCTTACACTATCCGCAAACCTTGTATCTTCCTTCTCCTGATCTTTAGCCGCATTTTTCTGTTGGTACTGATTGTAAGCCCGTGTCATATAGTTCACATTAATTGTATTACTCATAGTAACCTCCTTTGCTTTCTTTATCGGATAAAATAACCTGTTCTCCTAGTCCCATATCATCAAACGACCATATTACGCACACAAAGACCATCTCTTTACAAGATGACCACTGCCTTAAATTCATTTTCATCGCAGGAAAGCACCATATCACCGCCATATTTATCCACAACTGCTTTTACATTTAACAGCCCAATGCCGTGATGATCCCCTCTTTTGCTCTTTATCGTGTCATTTTCAATTTCCACCTTTTCTGTCACAGGATTTCTCACTGCAAATATCAGTTTATGATCTTCGCACTCTAATTTCAGATGAATGACCGCTTTTCCGGTATTTTTCAGTACCTTTTCACTCTCCCGGATTGCATTATCCAATAAATTAGAGAGCAGAATCACAATCTCTTCCTCTTCCAGACAGATCTCCTGCAAATCCCCTACTTTCAGGATAACCGCTATGTGTTTCTCCTGCATGCTGCGGTATTTCTGGTTTAAAATAGCATTCACCACTGGATGATTCGTATTTATCGCCGACATCTCGACTGCTATGCTCTCTGTCAGTTTCTGCGTAAAGGAAAGTGCCTCATCTATGTGTCCATTCTTTATCAATGTTTGGATCGTAGAAAGCTGATTTTTATAATCGTGCATTTTTCTTCGCTGACGCTCATAGATTTCTTCCCGGTCCTGATAATCTGCAATACGATTTTTCTGATTTTGTTCCGTAAGTACCGCAATTTTTATTCTCTCTTCTTTTTCAATGGTATTCTGCATGAACTCCATAAGGATAAGGTTAATCGCAACCAGTCCCACCGAAAGAAATAAAAATACATTCTGCATATCATCGTTTTCTGAATAAAACATAAGAATGAAACCGACCACCGTAAATACAGGAACACAGAAAAACTGAAACCACTCTTTTCCTGTAATCAGACCGTAGCTTTTTCTTGTCTTGCTAAATCTTCTGATAAACAACATCAGAATGATAAAAGCCGTCTTTGATATCAGTGCCTGTAAAAACCATTTTTCTTGGATTGAACCTCCTCTTCCCAGCAAAACAGTCACATAATCAATCAATACAAGCATTGTATAGTTGATGATTGAAAATAAAAAACTCTGCCGGAAGGAGACCTCATAATAAGCCAGATTTAGGAAAGACATAACCAGTATAATCGGGATACATTTTAACATTCCGATCCATACCCCTGTGACTGTTGCCAGATAAAGCGCTCCGCAATAAACAAAAAATCTGTATCTGTTCCTATACCTGCCATCTCTTTTTTCCATAAAAGTATCAAAAAAGTATAGCGTTCCTTTTACTTCCAGCATTTCCGCAATAAATGCCAATACCCAGAATGTCATGTTATTCTTCTCCCTTATACAGCATATATTCCCTCTTTACCTGTGCATATCGTGCCTTGGGAACCGGAATCTTTTTTCCCGTCGTAAGTGTCATCACATAACCGCTGATTTTTGGTAATGTATCTCATATTTACAAGAAAACTTAAATGCGCCCGCACAAATCCCATATTCTTTAATTCGTTTTCCAGTTCATCCAGTTTTTTATAAATCTGAAATGTCCCTTTTTCAGTATAAAATACATTTTTGTGAAGTTCTGTTTCTATATAAATGATGTCATCTGCATAGAGTTTTATCGTTCCCTCCACAAAACGAAATTCGAGAATCCTACGGTTTTTATTAATTTCTGCTATCAAATCATCCATACATTCTTCTATAGTATCTGCAAGGTTATCTTTCAGCAGAAAACGGCTTGCTTTCACCTTATATCCATCCAGTGCGTAATTCATGTATGCCGTCACAAGTACAACCGGAAGTTTTGGGTATTTTTCTTTGATCCTCATAGCTGTTTTCAGCCCATCCATCCCCTGCATATTGATATCCAGAAATAATAGCTGACACGCTTCCAAAGCCGATTGTTCTTCGCATAACTGTTCTCCGGATTCATATTCTGTAATAGTAAACTCATAATTCTTTTTTTCACCATAGTCTGACAGCAAATCTGACAAATTTTTTCTGTCATCTATCCTGTCATCACAAATAATAATGTTCATATTTTTCATTCCTGTCTTTGATTTCTCTCATGCCTGTAAACCATACAAGTCTCACCTAGCACTCTTTATTATATCAAACAAATCTTCCGCTCGATCATTCTCCGCATCAAATGACTATTTTTCGCATAGAACGACTATCTCCTATAGAAACGCAGAAGCACTGTATCTCAAACTCTTTGAAATACAATGCTTCCTGCATTTTCTATATCGTCATGTTGATATTATTACTTTACTATCCACATTTGCTATCCGCCACACCCTCCTGGAGTGGCAAAAAACAATCGTAGCAAGCACTGCCGGTGTCATGACACAGGCGAAATCCCACACACTTTCCTATCGTCTGTGTGGTCGAATTTCCATAGGGAAGTATCCCTAACCCTCTTTTATTTTTTCTTCGGTTTTCCTGTGGAATACCTTGACCTTTCCTGCCGCTTTTGCTACAATTTGTTGTGGGTGATTGCGCCCAAAACTGAATAAAACCTGAAACGGACTGTTGTAAAAATCGAACATTTTACAGCAGTTTTTTTGTACCCAAAAGAGAGAAAGGAAATGGCAGAAATGGCAAACCGAAACCGCACCAATCCAGTGCAATTTTATCTCAGCGATGATGAGCAGTACATCCTCAATACCAAGTTCAAAGCATCCGGCCTGAAGAGTATTCGTGCTATCTGGTTGATGTTGTTGCCTATTGCAGATAATTCATGCATCAGCTTCTGTCTGTCCTCGTGAATGGTTGTGTCCACATTTCCACCATCCAATGCCATTGTACGGATATATGCAGATGCAGCCAATCCTGTAGCCATTGCTTTTTCTTCTATGTGTCTTCGCTCACGCTCCGATACCCGGATGCTCATTGTCGTTCTTGGTGCCTGTCTGCTCTTTGGTCTGCCCATACACATCTCTCCTCTCGTGTAATTCTTCTTATCTGTTTTGCTGTGATAATCACTCTGTCAGTCTTTTGTAAATCAACTTCTGCTGCTTGTGAAATTCCTGTAACATGGTAGGCGAGATACGTTTTTCGTGTTACGAAAACCCATCTCGTTAGTGGCGGCTGCCCCTAATACCCTGTCGGTACACCTGAGGTGTGGGATATATAACTGTATGAAACAAACTTCTCCGATACTTGTTGTTATCTTTAGGGCATGAGAAAAGCAGACACGTGGAATATTTCCACATATCTGCTTCTTTCATTGCGTGTATTCAGTTTTATATATTTGCAACTATATACTTTTATAGTAATCCTTATGGATTAAGCCACTACTCCATATCCATATTACTTAGCTGCCTGATTTGGTCTCTTCTGCTATAAATAACTGCTGTTACCTGAACTCTGTTATTTTCATCATCAACCCAATAGTAAATCAGAAAATTATTAACAACAATCTTGCGTACTCCCTCAGTCCTCCATGGCTCTTCATCAATCAAGGCATGTTTTTTCGGAAAACTCGACAACTTAGTAATCTCTGCTTTCATCTTGTCAAGCAGATTATCTGCTGCATCCGGTGCCATTAGATCATTTGAAATATAATGCACTATCTCTTTTCATCTGCCCTAATGCCAGCCTTGTTACCCTTACCCCATATTCATTCATGCACTATATCTCCGACTTTAATTGATTAAAAGCCTCATCAACAGATACAGAATCATTCTTTTTTGCCTGTGCAAGCCCGGTCTGCATCATCGTATCAAATTCAGCTTGTGTTATAGAATCTCTTGTAACAAGTTTATCCGGAATATCAAGTGAAAATGGTACTCCATCACGCATAATAACCTGTCTGTAAGTCATATCTATGAATACAGATACAGGAATTCCAAGTCTGTCAAGAATTGCCTCTGCCTGCTCTTTTATATTCGGTTGAATTCGTGCTGTTACATTTGCAGTTTTTGTTGCCATAGTATGCACCTCCTGTTTCTTATAGTGTACCACCATGTATTGCTTTTTACAACACAAATATTTTTAACTGCTGCCGTCAATCTTTTTCCATCCAATTCAATACGCTCTGTGCAATAACGTCATCATAAAAATTATCATCCGAATCAGCATTATCATCTGTATCTGCCTGCTGTTGTATGATAGATATTGCACCTTTGTTAGCCTGCATAGCTGCCAGCATGCTGCCAACCATGCTCATAACCTCTTTGTTTGCTTCCTGCCTTGCTTCTTCTCTTGCCTCCTGTCTGATTCGCTCCTCTATGACAGCCATTTCCTCAGCTGATATAAATTGAGGTTCTTTCTTTTCCTTCGGTTCTGTCAGTGCTTCCCGTCCAAAATGTTCTATATAATAAGTTGCCGCATCTATAAAGAACTGATTCTTTGACTTGAATATATCCATATCCAGTTCACTTAGAACCTTATTAATATTAACATGCGCAGGATTAAGCATATTTAATCCTAAAGTAAACTTAACTGTTCTATCATTCGACATACTCATTCCTCCCTATCTTCACTGTGATTATTCTTTACAACATATAATCCAAGCATTGCCGGAAGATTGGAAAGCACTTTTCTTTCAACCTTTTCGACTATCCTGTCAGCAAATGCATCCTCTTTTTCTCTTGTTTCAAGATAAGGATCATTCGTTTTATCCGGTTTGCCTGTGATAAAGAAGGTGTGCACTGTTCCAAATCCATCACCGCATGAAGCTCGTTGCTGTTCATCATGGAATGTTCTTCAATAACTTCATTAGCTCTATTCCCCGAATTATCCGCTCTACCATTTCCATCTGTGCCACACTTCGGTCCAACTTGAGCCGAAGTCATATGATTTGTTTCATTACCTGCCAGCACTTCTGCTCCATTATCTGACAGTGAATCATCCGATAACCGCTTTTCCTGATATTTCATGGCATCCAGCTTCATCTTATACGCAAATGCTTTCTCGCTTGGCTTCAGATTCTCTCTATGCAGGTTAGAGTCAACCATTGCCACAACTGCCTGATCATCATCCAATTCTCTTATCACAACCGGAATCTTCGTCTCTCCTGCCCATATAGCAGCTTTCTTTCGCCTGTGACCGGATATCACATCATACCCATCTCCATAGGGATTTGTCCTTACAAGAAGTGGCACAAGCACACCTTCTTTCTCAATACTTTTCATCAGCTCGCATAATTCCGTATTTACCTCTACCTTAAACGGATGATTCTTAAAATCATGCAACTGATTTATCTCCACATTCCGTATCGTCTCCATAAAATCGCCTTTCTCGAATACATCTTCGATAAGATTGATTTTCGTAAGAAATGTAGCGAATCCAGTTGGAGTACAGACAGCCCGGAAATAATGGCACTTATTATGACCATGAAAAACAAGCCACAGGCAGTAATGATGAGCTTCCAAAGAAGAATATGCCGAATCCTATGACTGGCTGGTTGAAGTATTCCGTGACTGGGCATTTACCTTTTTCTCAAGCTTTTTGTATTATCAAGACTATGACAAACTGAATGGAAACGAACGGAGCCTCTATCGGCAAGGAATGGCTTCATTTGGTGGTGTGGCTCCCACCTATCACATTGAACTGCGTGAACGTCCTACCTTAATTTGGGATTTCAATTCCTTATTGTTATGCATACAGATGATGTTTTCCTTTATGCTGACCGATGACGATTCCAGCCTGAAGGTATGTAAACACTGCGGCAAGGCATTTGCTGCCACAAGATCAAACATGGAATTCTGCTCTCCACAATGCAAGAATCAGTACAATGTATATAAAAGTAGGGCGAAGAAAAATAATACACCAACACAGGAGGACTGATTATATGAGAAATTCAAGCATAATTATGTACACAACCGAAGATGGCTTAACCAAGATAGAAACTACCTTTGATGAAGATACTGTATGGCTGTCACTAGACCAAATGGCAGAGCTTTTTCAAAGAGATAAATCTACTATCTCAAGGCATATCAAAAACATATTTGAAGAAGGTGAATTACAAAAAAATTCAGTTGTTGCAAATTTTGCAACAACTGCCTCTGACGGAAAAACATATCAGGTAGATTACTATAACCTTGACGTCATTATCTCTGTCGGTTACCGAGTGAAATCCCGTCGTGGTACACAGTTCCGTATCTGGGCTATGGGAATCTTAAAAGAATACATGAAAAAGGGATTTGCATTAGATGATGACCGATTAAAGAGACTTGGCGGAGGCAATTACTTTGACGAATTGCTTGCACGTATCAGAGACATCCGCTCTTCAGAAAAAGTATTCTGGAGAAAGGTTCTGGAAATCTATGCAACCAGCATTGATTATGATCCCCATGCTGAAAGCTCTGTTCTGTTCTTCAAACAGGTTCAAAACAAAATGCACTGGGCTGCCCACAAGCATACCGCCGCCGAAGTAATCTATGAGCGTGCCGATGCAGAAAAAGAAAATATGGGGCTTACCTCACAAAGAACCTATGTATATTAAAGACTGGCTGGAAACCATTGACGATTATCTGAAAATGACCCGACGTGATATTCTTACCAGCAGCGGTCGCATCAGCCATAAACAGGCTATCGAAAAAGCTCATGCGGAATATGATAAATATAAGAATCGACTGGATGATATCCTCTCTCCAGTTGAAAAGGATTTTATTGAAAGTATCGGTATGTTAGAACAAATTACAGACAGTTCAAAAAAGTAGCGATTATGAAGTGGTTGCCCTTGCTGAATTGTGAATATCTCTTGGGTGTTAAAAAGGAAAAATAAGCAGTGATCTGAATTATAACTCACAGACCACTGCTTAAATTTTTATTAAAGCGATACCCTACTCCCCATACAGTCTGTATGTAAATCGGTTTACTCGGATTATCTTCTATTTTCTCACGCAGGTTACTGATATGGCTCATGACAATATTATAATCACCAAAATATGGCTCTTTCCAAACAATATTATATATTTTCTCCTTGCTAAATACCATTCCAGCATTTTGCGCTAACCGTAAAAAAATCTCAAATTCTGTAAAAGTAAATTCTATTTCTTTGTTTCCTTTTACCGCCAACCGTTCTTCAGCATTTATTGTTAATCCCTGAAATTCTAAGCATTTTTTTATGTTTCTATTTTCATTTGCTTATTTTCTAATATGCTTAATATCTCGCTAATAACATCATCTTCACTATTTTCAAATGACAACAACAACATTTTCCCCATAACTTTCCACCTCCTTAAATCCTACTTGCGTAATAATTTAATTATTACGTAAGTAAGATTTACAGCCAACTATTTTTCCCAAATTGACATTTCATAAAATACAGAATATACTATTCTTATTACAGGCGTAAGATTTAAGGAGTGATTTACATGAAGAATTTACCACAAATTTCGGAAGCTGAATATGAAGTTATGAAAATCGTATGGAAACATGCTCCAATTAACACCAATGAAATAACAGAAAAATTACTGCAGTCCACAAACTGGAGTCCTAAAACGATACAAACACTTATTAAACGTCTTGTTACTAAAGGTGTACTCACTTATGAAAAACAAAGTCGTGTTTTCGTTTATACTCCATTAGTAAAAGAAAGTGAATATATTTGTCAAGAAAGTAATTCCTTTCTTAATCGTTATTATGACGGAGGATATTACAGCTATGTTATCTGCATACATAGAAAATGACAAACTGACAGAACCAGAAATAGAAACGCTTCGCTCTCTTCTATCCAAGAGAGGAAAAAAAGGAGGCGATTAACATGGCTAATTTCATGATACGCTTTTTATTATGCAATGTATTGATTAGCGGTATCATCGGAATTCTTTTGATAGCCAAATGGGTATTCAGAAACAACTTGTCCAGCCGGATGCAGTATAATATATGGTTGCTGTTACTCGGACTTTTAGCAGTGCCTTTTATCCCCTTCCGTCTAATTAGTTTCCCGCAAATTTTCTCATGGCTCAGTAGCGTACAAAACTCCACCACTTCTCATGCCGATGTTGGTACAAATAATGTTATGAATACCGATTTATCCGGTACTACAAATTGGATGAATGACTTTGCCATTTCTGTAAACCATGACACATCATCCGTTACCGGGTACATTTTATTGAGTATATGGATTGTGGGAATGCTTGTGATGATGATATTGGTAATCAAATCTTCTCTTCGTTTACGCACTATAAAGAGATCTGCGCTCCCCCTTCAGAACCCAGAGGTTCGCAGACTGTATAACAGATGCTTGAATGAGATGAAAATAATAAGGAATATTCCTGTGTACAGTACCGCTTTTTTGAAATCCCCTATTATCGTAGGATTTTTGAAGCCATGTATTTATCTGCCAATTCATTTAATCTCAGATTATCATGAATCTGATATGAGATATATGCTATTGCATGAACTGCAACACTACAGACATAAGGATGCCATTGCCAATTATCTTATGAACTTTGCCGGAGTGCTTTATTGGTTTAACCCCTTTGTCTGGTTTGCACTAAGAGAAATGCGTAATGACAGAGAAATTGCCTGTGACACTTCTGTTCTAAAAATGCTTGAAGAGGACGATTATGAAGATTACGGAAATACGCTGATTAACTTTATAGAAAAGGTCTCCTTTTCTCCTTTTCCTTTTGCCGCCAACCTTAGTGGAAACATGAAACAAATGAAGCGTCGCATTATCAACATTGCCTCTTATGAGAAACCAACATTTTGCAAGAAATTAAAAGGCATGACTGCTTTTATACTGACCACAGTTCTAATAATGGGACTTACACCTTTTATTTCTACATATGCAGCGGACGAAAGTCGCTACCAATGGAAATCTTCCTCTGAAAATATTTCATATGTAGATTTTTCTAAATACTTTGGAAAATACGAAGGCAGCTTTGTTTTATACGATTTGGAAAATGATGCATGGAGTATACACGACATGGAGCATGCCACCTTACGGGTTGCTCCAAACTCCACCTACAAGATATACGATGCTTTGTTCGGATTGGAAGAAGGCGTCATTACACCGGAAAATTCGTTCATTGCATGGAATGGAGAAACCTATCCATTTGAAGCATGGAACGCAGATCAGACCTTACAGTCTGCAATGAACTCCTCTGTGAATTGGTATTTTCAAGCAGTAGATGAACAGCTTGGAGCCTCTGACGTTTACAGCTATGTTCAAGAAATCGGATATGGTAACGAAAACATGAGTGGTGATTTCTCCTCTTATTGGATGGAATCCTCCTTGGAAATCTCCAATAGAACAGGTCGAACTTTTAACCAAGCAGAATAACAGTTTCGGCTTCGCCCCTGAAAATATCAATGCAGTAAAAGATGCCATCTGCCTTTCAGCTTCCGATGCCGGAACATTCTACGGAAAGACCGGAACCGGACGAGTAAACGGACAAGATGTGAACGGTTGGTTTATAGGCTATATCGAAACTGCAGATAATACATACTTTTTTGCTACCAACATTGGTGCTGAGAGCAATGCTACCGGAAGCAACGCTACTGAAATAACCATGTCTATTTTGTCTGACATGAATATATGGAAATAAAAAATCGGGCAATGGTCAAGCATGCAACAGACCTTTACCCGATTCTTGATTTTGTTAATTTTCTTCTAATGTTTTATAAGGCAGGATATAGTAAGCCGTAGGCTGTTCTTCGCCTGATAAAATGATTTGAACACCATCATCCAACCACTCTATTTCATATTCTCCTCTTGCACCATCATTCGCAACATCCGCCTTAAAAGAAGCACAATAATATAATCCTGGTCTTTCATCTTCTGGAGGCATTTCAAATAACGTTATCTCAAGGTGACTATTTCCAAATGGGAAATCTGGTGTACCTATTTCATCAATCTTCAAAGTGTATTTGCCATCTGGTGATTCTTCTCTAAAAATTTCTGTTTGTCCTGAAACGTTCCATGAAATATTTGTACTATCGTCCCCCGCATTTTGAGTGTTTTCGTATCCACTTGTACCCTTTCCAAGCAGCACGAATGCCAATATAACGGTCTCAATTATCAGAAGTGTTACTAATGTTCTTTGTTTCATTATACACCTGTCCTCCATTATTTTAATGTGCACGTATATCCAGTTCTTTCAATAGAGAATTTCCACTTCCCCATGAATATACAATATAATAACCGCTGTCCTCTATTTCTTCCGAAAATTGTAGTGCCTTATGTTCAATCACCTTAATGGACTGCCCTTCTTGAATTTCCACCAAATATTCCCACTCGTTGCTTCTGTAATCTGAATAATAAGTTTCCAATTCTTCCAAAGACAATTCACTCTTGATTAGAATTGCCCCGAAATATTGCATCCCATTTCCGTTACCCGTCAGCTTCCCAGCCTGTGACAACGACTCTATCAATTCTGTTTCCTCTGGCAACAGGATTTCACATAATGCCTTTTCCACCTTATAGGCTGTATGGTTATTTATAAGTGGAATTGAAATCACACTGCCTATCAATACAACTGCTGCCAATATTCCAACCAATTTTATTTTTTTCATTTATTCTCACTCTCTTACATCTGTAATATTACCATCATCACCAATATTATCAATCATTCTTTAATACGGTATTGGTAATCTGGTATATGCATAATTCCATCATCAAGGATTTCATTCCCCAAATATTGAAAGCTACCATCATCAGCAAACTTTACTGTAAGTTCATGGGTTATGACCGCATCATCACAAATGACCATATCACACACCGCATCCACCGTTAATGTCACTGTTCCATCCTCATTTTCTTTGATATCAATAACCTCCGGCAGACGAAGTTCCAAAAAAAGTTGGTGCATAGTTAAGGCAGCCTTGTCGTACCCATACGTAAGTCTGATTTTTTTCATCAAATACCGCATATTCCTGAATTTGCTCTGCTGTTACCGGAAGATATTCCATGATCAAACTCTCAAATTCTTCTTTTGGTATTCCATTTGGATAATCCTCTGCATCAAACGCTTTCTGATGTTTCATGGCATACAGATATTCATATATTCCATTATAGTCCAGTTTTTCCATATGGTCGGTATCCCAATTCGAGCATAAAAGATTATTTCCCTGATACCCCAGACCTTGTACGCATCGTTCTGACATTTCCCGTTGTTCCTTAGATAATGGCTTTATTCTTACCAGACAGCTTCCGTCAACAATCTCTGTAACCTCCGGCGGTTTCGGAACACATAATTCATAACAAAACCATCCTTTATCCGTATATTTCCACTCCTTTATCCTTGCATAAGAAATATAGGACAATCCATATGTATCATTGGTGTTCCATGTAGCACACGCACTTATTAAATACATGTCCTTTCCATCAAAAATAAATTTATCTCTGCCAATGCCACCATCTGACTGCAACTCGTAAAGCACTATAAAACCAGCTTTCTCTTCCTGACAGTTTTTAAGAAAATCTTCGACTTTTTTATAATTTTCCATTGCTGCATATGCTTTCATCGTTATAACCGGATACCCTTTTTCTTTTATCCGATCCTGCATTTTATAGATTGTCTTATCATCCAGAACCGTATTAACTGCCTCCCCTTTATCTGCCTGAGTATAAATATCAGAAATAAGCTCCAGAATCATTTTACACTCATCCTCTGCCTCTTTTCTTTCCGGCTCATCTATTGGAAGGTCATAACCTTTTTCCCACTGTTCTGCAACATCTTCTTTTGCATTCTCGTTTTCTTCCGTAGAATCAACATCTCTACTATCCATCAACTGACTATCTGATGTCATATCTTTCCTTATGCATCCACATAACAGGCAACTGATCAGTACAATGAACCAAATACTCTTTTTCATAAATATTGTCCTTTCCATTCAGTCACATTTCCCATATCTCCTCTGCTGATGATGTTCTCGCATTCTTTTCATAAAAAATTCCTGTACTTATAATCATCACCAATAGAATCACAAAAATGATTCCAAACTTTTTTACAAACCATTTCATATCTTCCATCACTGTCCTCCGTATATATCATTCCATTCATCTTCAGTTAAACGCGGTGTATGCCATGTAATGTTGTTATTTTCTTCCTCTGAAACAATGTAATTTGATACATACTGTACTCTACCATCAGATAACGGTCTGACCGTAACATCATGCATATATACATTTGAATCGCCTGCATACGGATATATCACATGAACGTTGAGCGTTATCGTCCCATCCGAATGTTCTTTATACCCAACCACCTCGGAATACGGATATTCTGGATACTCTATCTCATAAAATCCTCTTGGTTTATATTCGTATGTTTGAGTTTGATAATCGTAAATAGTTTTTTTCTGCAATTTATCACTGTCGATATTAAAATATTCCATAATTACATTTTCAAACTCTGTTTTAGGAATATGATAAACTGCACCTATGCCTAAGTTATCATCTGCTACATATGGAAATTTTTCATTATGCAACTTTGGATACAACAAATCAAACATATCATAGAAATTCAGTTCTCCAAAATCATCCTCATTCCAATCCACTAAAAACATATTATTTAACTCATATCCTATTGGCAAAAGATATTTTTCATTTAATTCCCGACACTTTGCATCCAATGACAGTATACGAAATGCTACATGCTCTTCTGCAGAACTTAATGTTAATACATACAATTCTTCTGAAAAATAAGTTCCAGAAAACATCAGATATCCATCATCGGTATATCTCCAATAATCGGTTTGATATTCGCCTTCATCCTCACTTTTCATAATCCCATCTTTGTATCCGTAATAGCATCTTTTCACATGAACCACTCCTTTTTCTGTCTGTAAATGGTAGACCGAAAATCCTCCCAGACTGCTCACTTGGAGTATTGTCACTTCTGCTTTTTCTTGTTTTTCCACCGAATCACAAAAATCTATCACATTTTGTATTTGTGTCATATCAACTCGATTTTCACAATCAACTGCCGCATATCCACATTTCCCAAATCTTTCTACAACTTTACGTACTGTTTCCATATCATTCAGCTTATTTTTTGTTGTGGCTTCCGCATAAATATCTATCGGAATATTTATAAAATTGTCATCCATTCCTTTCTCACTGACAATTTCAATAGGTTCAGAAGATACTGGTTCTTCTGTATTCCCTTTACATCCCGAAATCCCCATCAAAAAACCTATACTAATTACCAGAAAACCACTTTTCAAGAACCTGACTATCTTTTTTGACAACATAACCGCTTCCACCTCTTCCTTTTACGTCTTCTACCATGCTGACGATCATAATAGGACGCTCCATATTCTCGTCCGTTGTAAAAACAGAAAACCATCCCAATTCAGTCCCCGTTGTATCATCTTTTGATGCTTTGATTTCTGCAGTTCCCGTTTTTCCGGCTAATATAGTATCCGTTCTATGTGCTGCATAGCCAGTTCCATGAGGAATTGTTTATGACTTCTTTCGTATCCTCCAAAACAGTTTGCGCCACATCCTTTGTAAATGCTTCTTTAATCCAGACATCAGGCATTGCATCTTCCTTATATGTAAGATATGGTTTTATCATATTTCCTTCATTGCAAAATGCAGAATACATACAAGCCATATGCAAAGGATTCACAAGAATCTGACCTTGTCCATAGCCACTATCAGCCAACTGTACCTCTTTTTCAATTTTTTCTGTGTTATTGGAAAACTGCGATTTCGCCACTTTAATATCAAACGGAAGTTCTTCATTGAATCCCAATTTTGTCAATGAACTTTCCATATCGTTTTCCCCAATTTTTAATGCCGCCTTGGCAAAATAAATATTGTCTGAATATATCAAAGCATTTTTTAAGAATAACCGGCTCATAAGCATGAAGCGTCGTTACATAATAAGATCCCCATGAGGAATCTTTCTGCCAGCTCAATCCTTCATTCCCATAATCCTCGTTAGGATCAATCGCACCCTGTTGTTAATCCAATAGCAGCTATGATTGGCTTAAACGTAGAGCCTGGACACCAGACCTGTCGAAAACGGTTATACATAGGTTTGTTCTCATCTTCATTCAGCGCATTCCACTTTTCACTTGACATGCCCCTAATAAAATCGTTGTTATCATATGAAGGTGTACTGACTAAAGCCAATACTTCTCCCGTATACTGATTCATAGCAACTGAACAGCTCTTATCATCTTTAAATTGTTCATATAATTCTTTTTGCAAATTCGATCTATCGTTAGTTTTATATCTTTTCCATTTTCTACAATCGTGCTTACTATGATTTTTTTCTTATTGCCATTTGAATCAACAATAGTAATAGAACACCCATTCTGTCCCTTTAATTCTTTTTCAAATAATCCTTCCATTCCACTTTTTCCAATAACACTGTTCGATGTATATCCTTCCCCGTCATGTTCTTCTAGATCTTCTGCTGTAACGTTTTGAACATATCCCACTAAATGTGCGGCAGCCTCACCGAGCGGGTACTCCCTTATACCGATATCTGAAATTTTCACACCCGGAATTTCTAATAATTTTTCATGTTTTTCTTTTTCAGCTAGTGTTTCTTTATCTGGCTCAAGCGACAGTAATTTTAATTCATCAACCTTTGGTATTGTTTTTAATGGTACAAATGAATCTTCTTTTACCCATTTAGCTGATAATTTCCGTTCTATATCTTCCACCTTCATTTCCAACAAGTCTGCAAGCTGACTAATAGCATCATCTCTATTCTCCAATTTACCTGGAACTACACCTACAGAAGAAGCCACCCCCTTGCCTGCAAGCACACGTCCATTTCGGTCTAAAATCTGTCCCCTCTCAGCATTTGTTACAGATACTTTGACTTTATCCGTAGAATCCAACTCTGGGAATATTAAAGAATCGCTCCATACCAATTTGTACGTTCCTTTTTCTTGTATAAATGATGCCTTATTTTCAAAAGTTACGTTTCCCGCAACAGTATCCATAGATGTTTCATAACAGATCTCTTTTTGTTCTTTATCATAAGATGTGATATGAACTTTCATATTATCTACATCAATTCCCTCATAAATAGCAGAATTACGTTTTACAAAATCTTCCTGACTGATATTCCCAGATATTCCTGCATCAATCATTTCATACATTTGTTCATATTCTCGATTTGAAATATGAGCCATATATGTTTTAAGAACCTTCTCCGGTGATACATCAGGTACACTTTCATACCATACAAAAAAGGCAACCACCGTTGTAATCAAGCATAAATTCATGAGCCATATAATATATATCCTGCTTTTTTTCTTTTTTTTCGTCATAGCATCTCCTTTTCTTACGGTTGTAAGATTTCAATTCAAAAAATTTTCCCATTGTATTTCAAAAATTTGAATCTATAAATTCTATAAAATTTCCTATGTTAATTATAATAATCATCTGGATCACCATATTTCAAAACTGCATCCTGCAATTCATCATCACTTAACGTTCTCATGATTAACCAGTTTTCTTCATACATATAATGCGGATATCTAAATCTGGTTCTTACAAATGTATTATTCACATATAAAGCGATATGTTCATCATATTGCTCTACTTTTTCATCAAACTTAAAACTATATATCAACCAATTCCATGCGAGAAACAAAACAAGACAAAGAGTACCGGAAACGGTTACTATCGTCATCACCATTTTGACTACACCATGAAAAATCTTTTTAATACGCCTTCCTAACAGACATGCCACTGTTATCAATGCTACCTGCCAAAACACGCATAACATCAAAGCAATCATAATTGCTCTCTGCGGTATATAACATCTCCGTCCCCCAGCAGCAATTTCTCAACTAAAAGAAGATAATTGTAATCATGCCCATCATACCAAGTACAAGTATCAATATATAGTTCCATATTTTTCTCTGTATTTTCATGTGCCTTCCTCCATTCCATTTTAAAATTTGAAATTGATATCATCTCATATCTTACAATTGTAAGATTTAAACGTCAAGTCTTTATTTACTTTTTCTAAACTAATAAAACATCCGGCACACCCTCCAGGAGTGAAAAAAACAACCTTAGCAAGCACTGCATGTGTCATGACACATGCGAAATCCCCCACACTTTCCTATCGTCTGTGTGGTCGAATTTCCATAGGGAAGTATCCCTAACCCTCTCTCGATTTTTCTTCGGTTATTCTTCATTTTACGCTGACTTGAAAAAGTAAATTCCAGTGCAGGGATAAATTCCACCACGCTTTAAAATTCTTTGATTTTTTAGAATTGTGGGAGGCTAAATCCTTATAAAACTGCTATAATTAGATTAACTTTCCATAAAACATCTTACTTTCAGGCATGGCAAACAAGCCTCTGGATCGTTTCTGTGCGAAACTAAATTCCACAGGCCGCATTCAAAAAATGTGAATTGTTAAGTTCCAGCCTGACAGCAGATTTTTATGCTAAGTTAGTGGTTAAAGCGTATCAGCTTAGGCGTCAGATTGACCTCATCGGGTGGAATCGGCCTAAGCTGAAGTGCTTTTAAGATGTCTATACCATAGTTTTCAAGTGCTACATCATACGGTGTTCGACCACCAAGGCTTTCTCTTGGGGTTGAATTTATGTGGTCTACGATAGTTCTTAAATCCCATTGGGTGAGATATTCAAAACTAGTCTTTTAGGAAGAATCATTCGAAGCATGGTATGTGTCTGTTCGATGCCGCCTTTTTGACCGCTTCTCATCGGATCACAGTAATAGATGCTTGACCGCATAATGCCATTAACGCCGTTTTCGAGAGACCGGATCTCCGAATTCGGATCCGCGATCCGTAAGAATCGTGTTGAATAAGGTTAAAAATCATATGTGCCAAGCTGGTGTTCCAACTTGTTAAAACAAGTTTTACGGCACCTTTGGTGCATCTGTTCATAATGAATGCAAGAAACAGTTTTTCACGGGTTAAGAAGAATGTCAGGATGACACGCTTTGAGTCCTGTGATGAGTGAACGGTATCCATTTCAGCAAAATGGTCAAGTTCAAGGGCTTGAAAATCAGAAAACATACGTCTGATAAAAACGGATCTGTTTTTGATCTGGGTCTTGTGTACTTTGCGGGGGTTTGAATTTTACCTGACGTTTCAGATCGATGTTTCTTGCGGACAGGATTCCTTTATCAAGGTAAGAATATAGAGTTCTCACGGACATATCGAGTTCTGGATGATTCGTTATAATCTGATATGGAGACTGGCCCTGAAAAATCAGGGGCGTGATGACCATATCTTTCTGATGCAGTTCGTGTCTGGTCATGTTTATACCGGCCCTGGAATGTGAAAGACATTCTTTGTATTTGCGGTCAGCAAAATAGCATCATAGCGGTATTTGTGGGCAGTCGTGCAGTGATTGCTTTTGGACAACCATTACACACATAAGGTGCTTTATCGAGTTGGTTACATCGTTCTTTGACAAAGTCCGGACATGTCTGGTTGCAGGTTGGACAGGTGGTACATTTGACACCGCAGAGAATGATCTTGCCACAGGCATTGACTTTTTTGCAATGATATCTGTGGACGCAAAAGTTATGTGCATTGTTAAAACAGCCTTTGTGATACCAGTCGCTGAGCCTGTGCAGCCTGATTTCTTTTGAGATTGTTGTTGGATCTTTACAAAGATATCTTGCAATGTCCTTAAAAGAACAGCCAGCGTTTAGGGATTTTTCAATGTATTTGCAATCTTCGAGAGTAAGATGTTTTTGATTACCGGGAATATATTTGCTCATGCTAGTTCTCCTTCTACTGCTGTCAGAAGGCCAACATGAGCATACCATTTATGATATGAAAGATTAAACTCCACTTGTGCAGAAGAGAATTCCACTGTATAAATGGAGGGTAGAATTAAACTTTGCAATTTTCATTCTTCATTTTACCGTCGAAATGTATTGACCTTTCCTGCCGTTTTTGCTACAATTTGCTATGGGTAATTACACCCAAAATTGAATAAAACATGAAACAGACTGTTGTAAAAATCGAACATTTTACAGCAGTTTTTTTGTACCAAAATTTAGAAAGGACGTGGCTCAATGGCAAACAGAAACCGTACCAATCCGGTGCAATTTTATCTCAGTGATGATGAGCAATACATTCTCAATACCAAGTTCAAAGCATCTGGCATGAAAAGCATGTCAGCTTTCTTTACGCAAACTGATTTTATATGGATATGTGTATGATGTCGATTACAGTTATCTGCGAAATTATAATACAGAGCTTGGACGAATCAGTTCCAGTCTGAACCAGATTGCAAAGCGGGTAAACAGTACCGGAAACATCTATCAGGACGATATGAATGAAGTAAAGGAGTTGATGAATAAAGTATGGCGTACACAAAAATCCATGCTATCAAAGCAACCGTTGATAAAGCAATAGATTACATCTGCAATCCCGACAAAACAGATGAGCAAATCTATGTTTCATCTTATGCGTGTTCGCCAGAAACAGCAGCGATTGACTTTAAGTACACCCTTGACCATTGCAGAGAGAACAGTCCCAACAAAGCCTATCATCTGATACAGGCTTTTGCTCCGGGAGAAGTCAGTTATGAGGAAGCTCACCGCATTGGAAAAGAACTTGCTGGCAAGGTTTTAGAAGGGAAATATTCGTATGTTCTCACCACACACATTGATAAAGGACATATTCATAATCACATCATTTTTTGTGCTGCTGACAACATCGAACACAACAAATATCACGACTGCAAACAGTCCTATTACCACATCCGGAAACTAAGTGATGAACTATGCAAAGAGCATAACCTTTCCATCATCATTCCGGGTGGTGAACGTGGTAAAAAATATAAAGAATGGCAGTCTGAGCAGAATGGCTCTACTTGGAAAACCCAGCTTAGAAGAGACATCAATTTTTGCATCAAGTCAGCTTCCACATACGAAGATTTCTTACTTTTAATGAGAGCCAAAGGATATGAAATTAAAGGGGAATCTTTTGAAGAAAGAGCTGCTGCCAAATACATCTCTTTCCGCCTCTGGATAAAGAACGTTTTGTCCGTGGCAGTATGAAATCGCTTGGTAAGGAATACACAAAGGAACGTATCCGGGAACGCATCGAAATGAAGCGTGAGCGAAAATCTGTTATTCCGAAAAAAGACTACTCTGTCCGCAGGCTCATTGATACCTCGGATGAAAAATTCCAAAGCAGTCCCGGACTCCAGCAATGGGCAACTATCGAGAATTTGAAGATTGCTGCACAAAGCTATAATGAAGTTGGTTCTCTCTCCGATCTGAAGCATCAGATTACTGTGAAAAACCGAAGCCGGAAAATCTGCAAAGCAGAGCGTGGTGGAACTGGAACACCGCATCAAAGAACCTTGCGGAAATCATCAAATATGCAGAGCAGTACAAAACCAACCGCTCCTATCACATCGCCTACAAAAAGTCAAAGAACCAAGACGCATATTTCCGCCGATACGAAAGCCAGCTCATTCTATATGGCGGTGCACGACGTGTACTTGAGCAGACTGGGATAAACTTAAAAGGATTGAATGTTGATAAGCTAAAAGCAGAATATCAGGAACTGATGAAACAGAAAAACGAGCTGACTTCCACCTATAAAGATTGTGAAAAGAAAGTGCGTGAGCTGAAACGGAATCAGGAAAATCTCAATCAGTATCTCGGACGGACACAGCCCAATCCGGCACAGGAACAACCGAAGAAGAATAAAAATCAGAGCTTATGAATAGTAAAGAGTGCTATCATTTCCAGGTAGCACTCTTTACCTTTAATTCCAAATCTCTTATTCATTACATCACACATATTTACTAATTATTTACTTAATACCACTTCCAACATTTTAAATTTATCGCTTACATTTTGTTTCCATTTAGCTGTGTGATCAATTTTCCCTATTACTTTATTTTCATCAAAAAGCTCTTTCTTTGTTTTTTGACTTAAAATCTCCCAATTTTCTTTAGGAATGATGTATGTTGCATTTCCGTAAATTGCAGATTCTAATACACAACACTTTGAGAATATAAACGCATAATAACCTTTAAAACCGTTAATACCTTCTACTATTTTTTCTGAATTATATTTTTCCATATATTCTAATCTAAAAATATCATACGTATCTATTTTTCCCCCACGTTCTCCTAATTGCTTTTTAATGTGTCTACTTGGCATTTCACCAGGAGGGAGCATTTTCCAGTTGCATCTCTGTCTTTTTGATGAATAATCTAACTGAATTTCTCCATCAAAAATATAACACACACCATATATTTCCAGCAGGATATTAACTGCTTCTTTCAAGTAATTAGCTCTTATTTCATCAGTTAGAACAACTATAACATATAGTTGTCCATCTTTGCTTTTAAACAACTGTAATTCTATGCCGTAAGGTGGCACTTCTACCTGCGGCCAACATGGTCTATAGATATCAACTGCTACCTCAGAGGCGTTGGTATTCCCAAAAGGATGCACCAAATTTGTTGACACATATCGGCGTTCTTTAGGTTTTGACTTATCTGTATAAGAATATCCATATGCATTTCTTCTACACTGTGCTCCAAATATTCCAGAAGGTAATACTACATCTCCATTTTTAATTAACCCGACCGTCTTTGCTTCATCGCAGATTACAGGAATTCCTATTTGTATCTTATCTATATCGTATTCTTTTGGTATACATACCCTTCTAATTCTTTTTCCTTTAATACAATGTTGTGCCATTTCAATTTCTCCTATTCATTATACATAATCAATTTCATATAAGTTTCAAATAAAATAAAGCCTTTTAAAGACATGCTTAGGTCCGTATTAGTCATTAATGACATTTAGCTTTGTGATTAGCTAATGTAGTTCCAGCTTTGCTTTTCGACTGTTTACTAGACGATTTACTAGCAAGAGTCTTACCCGCTTTTCCTACTTTTCCACCGTGGTGTACTGCCATATCGCTACACCTCCTTTGCAAAATCTCCTTGCATAAGAAGGCTTTCTTTGGTATTATTAGTTTGCGAGAAAAATAAGTCCAAAGACCTTCTTTGGGGAATTAGTCAGAGTTAATCTCTGGCTTTTTCTATGTAAAGAGCAATGCTCTTACATACTATTATTTAATTTTTTCTACTCCAAGAGCCTTATATAATGGATTCAGCTGTTCTTTCACTGCATTTGCAATTTTTTCAATATTCAAGCGTTCTATCATACCATTGCTCTGTATTCCTTTGTAATAAACTTTATTGGCTTGCTTGTACAAACGTTGGAGCTTATCGTATCCATTCTTTCCTGATACTTTTGTATTTTTACCCAACCTCAAGAATCCTAAAATCCCCTCTATATCATACAAAAACCAGTCTTCAATTGACCTCTTTGCCTGTACGTGAATAACTTTAGCAGCTCCATTATTTGCAAGATCTTTCTTTACTTCATCCCACTTTATCGGTGGTTTTGGTGCAAAATCAAATACATCCGTATCACTACATAAAACAATTGTGAACTCACAGTCATCCCCATATTTAGGCTTGATTTCTTTTGTGAATTTTCTGAGAGCAATACTTTTAAAACCACCTACACCTCTAACATTTCTGTATTCAATATTAGTATCGAATCTTCCCGCAGGGTGTAGCTTTCTGGCATTTGCGACTACTTGTTTGTAAAATTCGACCTCAGTATCTCCCTCTACAAAAAGTACAAGACATTTACTCATCTACATCACACTCCAAATAATCGCTTATGTTACTCTCTGAATCGGCAAGCATTGAGAACAGATAGTCTCCCATGCTCATATTAAATCCAGCTGCATCATTCTCCAACTGTTTCTGACCTGATTTTTTAAAAGCAAAGAACTCGGCCACGCCGGGCTTTCTATTCATACCAACATGAATCCAGGAAGGGTTTAAATAGCTGATAATATATGGCGAATGACTAGTAATAATTACCTTACAATCATCTAACAACTGACTTATAATTTGTATATATGCTTGAAATAGTCCCGGTTGAACAGAGTTTTCAGGCTCTTCGATCGCTATCAATGAGATATTGCTTACACTAGATACAATTATCTTGGTCAGTATCATAAATACTCTCTTTGCTCCATCTGACATCATTGAAAAGTTAACTGTTCGCTAAGTTTTTATCTTTAACAAATAATACATAGATAGAATTCGTAAATACAAATGGCGCATCGTCAGGAAACTGGTCACTTTCATCTGCATTGATTTTGAAATTCTTTACAATAACATCCTCAATGTCTGGAAATAACTGAAAATACACATCTTTCAACAATTCAAATTTATCTGGATTCTGTTTCTTCAAATTGAAGATAATACGTGGGAGATTATCAGCGTTAATCATCTCATTTTCAAATCCCTTACGAATAATTGGGTCTGGCTGATAAAAACTCTTTGCATCCAGATTATTTTCCATATATATCTTCATTCCATTTAACTTTGTAATAATCTCTGCATAATATAACTCGTCGTAGGCTCTTAGTTTATTTGCAACAAGCTCTGCAGAATCAACTTTTATCTTTGACGAGCATCGCCCTGTCTCAGAACTCTTATATAACGCTGTGTCCAGTGTTCTATTGATTAACTGAGTATACTTCTGTCCTTTCTCGTTGCTTAACTTTCAGAAACTCAGAAACAATTCATGGCTCCATATCCTCACTGTTTTTCCATACAAATTCAAAGCCATACTGGACGATGTACTCCTGACCATGAATATCAGTAGACACCTCCATCTCATACTTATAATTTTTTCCAATCATATTACAATTAATTGGAATTAAATTAGAATTTGCCATCATTTCCTTTTTATCTTCAATTGTAGCTTTAATAAATGCTAAACCAAAATCAATGCCTGAAAGCACATTTGACTTACCAAAATTATTAAGTGCAACAAGAGCAGTAATATTATCAAAGAGATTTTTACGTTTGATAAATTTTTAAAGCCATCAATCAAAACAGCTTGAATCTTCATACTGACACATCCTTTTTCTTTTATTGTACTCATAATATATCACCTCGTTTAATAAAATGCAAGTATTTTTTGCATATTTTTTACATTTATATAATTATATGCAATGTGTTTCAAAATATAAGTAATTTTAATTTTCTTTTTTTGCAAAGCCTTTTTGTAAAGGCTGAATTGGAATCCGAGCTTCCAGTTTGCAAGTTTAAGTTCTGATTTAGCTAATCGCTTGCATAAGTAAATTCTGGCAAATCAAAATATCATGATTTTTATGGAAGTTAGTTTTGCAAAGTTCTTCAAGTCGAGTAGACTAAGACCTCTCAATCTTAGCCCCTCACAGATCCGTACGTGCGGCTTTCCCGCATACGGCTCCTCATAGTAACATTCGCTTCAATATAAACAATAGTACGTTTTAGGTTTTGCTAACGGGTAATACTTGAGCATTTCCACAAATCCATTCCATGTGTATGCCCGTCTACAACCTCTTCGATTCATGGCTTTGAATAGAAACTGTTGTACTCTATGCAGGAATGTTGTTATCTTCCGAAAATTCCATGTAACACCATAATACCGATAGTGTCCAATTAGTTTTACGTTCAACTCTTTAATTATTTCTCGCATTGGTCGATTTCGATTGTCATAAATCCAGTTCTTGTATGCTCTAACCTTTTGCTCAAACTTCTTTCTTGAAGTCTGTACCTTTGGCACGAAACCTCCCTTTCGAGTTTTGCTACAGTAGAAGATAAACCCCAGAAAATCAAATGTTTCAGGCTTACATTCTCCTCTTGCTCTACGATTCTGCTCTGCAAATCTCCCAAATTCAATCAGTCTGCTTTTACTACTTTCCAGCTCCAGTCCAAACTTTTCCATTCGTTCCTTTAACTCTTTATAGTATCTTTCAGCTTCTGACTTATATTGAAATCCTGCAACAAAATCATCCGCAAAGTTGACGAGAAAACACTCTCCCTGCATTTCCCTTTGCACCACCAGCTTAAACCACAGCGTCAGCACATGATGCATGTATATATTTGCAAGCATCGGACTCATTACTGAGCCTTGTGCCGAACCTTCCTCTGTTGGCTCGAATTTTCCTTGCTCCATTATTCCTGCTTTAAGGTATTTACGTATTAGCCACAATAAGTTCTTATCCTGTATATTCCATTCAAGGAACTTCATCATCCAATCATGGTCGATATGGTCAAAGAAACCTTTGATATCGGCATCTACGATATAGCTGATTTTTCCATAGCTTATCCGTTGGTATACTTCTTTTATTGCTTCGTGACACCCCCTATTCGGTCTGAATCCATACATGCAGTTTAGGAATCTCGGTTCATAAATAGCTCCCAGTATTTTCTTCACTGCCATTTGTACAATCTTATCTTCATAGGAAGCAATCCCTAATGGTCGTTTCTTTCCATTTCCTTTAGGTATATATACCCTCAGTGACGGAAGAGGCTTAAAGGATTTGTTTTTCAACCTCTGTACCAGTTCCTTGATATTTCTATCAAGGTTCTTCCCATACTCATCCTTAGTTACCTTGTCAATTCCGACTGCTTTGTTCCCATCTAATTCCTTATGGCATTGCTTTAGCATATCTTCATTTATCAAGTGGTACACTGATGTAAATATAGGATGTTTTGATGTTGCTGATATCTCAGCTATTCTTACTAATTTCGTTTCCATTATTTCCTCCGTCCCTGAGTACGGATAATGTGTCCTCAGTAAGACCTTTACTATGCAGTCCCCTTCCCTCCATCGGCATTGCCCGATTTCTACAGTACTATGGGATTGTCCGACCACCTACCATTCATTTGAAATACTCCGTTTTCAGTTGCAATTTCATACTCTTCTTCGAGAAATGGCAGGTTCTCCCCAGTTGATGTGTATTCACAATGTAAAACATGATTGGTTCTCTGACTCCGCAGTGCCACATAACACTCGCCATATCGCATTACATGATATTGTCTTCCGCACCAGTTAAGACGTCGACCGACTGAAGTTAACGTTTCGAAGCTCAATCACTATTCAACCCTGCTTTCTTGCTGTCTACGCTTGTCAGATGCCGTTACCGGCATCATCCCAAGACTCGCTATTATCTGGTTGGCTAAACCTTGGATAAACCGGAATCCCACCGGCTTGACTACACACCCTTAGCTGGGCGCACAACTGGAATTTACTATTAGAAACAAGTTGTTTTATGCTTCATATGCTGATATTCTTTTTTTGAGATCTTAATCCTCTGAAAAAAGAGTCACGTTAAGCGGAGGTCGAATTTTATTTCTTTTTTCGCAAGATTAAATTCCACCCCTCATTCGGTTCAGTATTTTTTCCGAATGGCGCTACGTTTCTTATTTTTTCAGTAATAGAGGTGTAAGGTTAATCTCATTAGCGGGAATGGATTTTATTCCTAACTTGTCAAGAATATCCCCGCCATTAATGAAGCTGAACAACTGGTGTGCCGACTGGTTATTCAGCTTTTTTCTGTTATATGAGTTGATATGACTCATCATAAGATTGATATCATCCTGAGTTAAGTTATCAAAAGAGGTTTTCTTCGGAAGCACACGACGAATCATCTCATGTGTAACTTCACAACCACCTTTTTGATCAGAACGCTGTGGATCACAATAAAAGATATGTGTTCTGCGACCATTGCCCTTATTAAATTCGATTGCCAGCGGGTTAGTAAATTCACTTCCTCTGTCGGTCAAAATCACCTGGAAGAGGCTAGTGAATACTTCATGTCCTAACTGTTCATACAACCAGTCAAATATTTCTGTAACTGACTTGGCGGTATTGTTATCACGGATAAAAGCAAGCATTAAACTACTATTTATAAAGTATATGGTCAACAAGACTTTACCGCCTTTGCGACCTTCTACTGAATCCATTTCCACTACCGGAATATCAGAATTCGCAGCAAGATAAGCTTCAAAATCCTCGTAAGTGCGTCCTACATGACACTGCTTGTCTACTCTTACAGGCCTCTTACGTGAGCGGGTACGATAACGGACCTTTCTCGGAAGATCAACGTTATCTACAGATAAAAGCCCTGCATCAATGTAGTTATAAATAGTCTTTTCATCAAGCATGATATCATCTGCATTATTGACACATATCATGTGAATAGACTGGCCTAACTTAACAAGCGGTGAAACAATAGCATCTACACGCTTTAATTCTTCCGGTGTAATTGCTATTCCTTGACGACTTTCTGAGAGAGTAGTCTCATAATTCTTCTGAGCTGATTTGGCAGAATAAATATGCTTCTCCAGCTTACAGGATTGCCGTTAGATACAGCCGTTGCAAACGTATGGTGGTTTCTTCAGTTTGTTACAAACAAATACCTCAAACTGCTTGCAATGCTCGTAGCACTTTACACGAGGACATCTCTTGCAGTTTTGAATACTGTAGTTTGCACTTTGAACATGCTGTTCCGCATTCATCACAGGTACTTCGCTTCGCAGGGATTGAAGGAATCTTTACGTACAGTCTGACTATGGAGTCTGACTTCTTTTGAGATAGTAGAAGGGTCCTTGCCAAGTTCCCTACCTATCTCAGTAAATGAAGCTCGTTCTCTTAAGCGAACTTCTATTGTGGATCTTTCATCAAGAACCAGATGTGCATTCTTAGCCATGGTATTCTCCTTGGATAACGCCATCCGGACTCTATTGCTGAACCACAACTATAACTAGATATCAAGAGGTTTGCAACACTAACTTCTAGGATATATTTTGCAATACTAAGTTCCAGTTTTTGGGTGAATGGATTGGAATTTAATTTTCCAATTCACCCCTTTTTGTAAAGCCCGCTCTCGTTTTACTCACCTTTTACTCAACAAGGTTCAATTATCATTCTGCCGCTTCCAAAGAAATTTCTGCAAATTCCTCATCGGTCATGTTCTGGAGTTCACCTAACACCTGCTCTCCAAGCTCCTCCATGTCGCTGTCCTTTATGTGCGGCATTATCTGTCTGATCTGCCCAATCATATCCGTCCTGTCCTGTGTCTCAAACATACACATGAAATTGTTTCTTCAGCCTTCATGCAGACACTCAGTTTTTACACATCCCGTCTTAAAATCATAGATGCTATCAACATTTCTTCTCGTATCATCGCTGATACCAAGGCAATAGCAAAGTGCCTTGTGGTACACATCCTGATAGCGTACCTCTTTTAATTTTTCATAGTAGAATTTTTCATGTGCTTCGCTGATAAAATTGATTGTCTGTTCCTTTTTGTTTTCTGCTCCTAACGCTGTGTTGTTCATAGTGAACCTCCTTCTGAAATTGAATTGAAAAAGGCACTCCTAATGGAATGCCCTAATATAAAAAATAGGGACACTCTTTCAAGTATCCCTACGTTCTATCAACATATCTGATAGTTCTCTATTTACTTTCATATTCAGAATTCTTTGTGTTCCCACAACCGAGGTCTAACGCTACAACAACAGTCACCTTCCTCACAAGCTCTTTTTCCTTGTGATTTTCAGCAATCCTGTTGAAGCTGAAAAACTCTACAAAGTGCGTAAATTCAAGGATTTCTACATATCCTTTCTGTGTAGTGCAACTATTGTCTCTATATGATAAGTATTCGGAAACATATCTACACAGCAAATCTTTTTAACTTCATACCCTCTTGCTGCAAATATTTCTAAATCTCTTGCCAGGCTTGACGGCTTACATGATATATAAACCATATTCTCAACGCCATAATCAATGATTTTTCCGATAGCCTTTGGATGTATTCCGTCACGTGGTGGATCGAGTATGATATAATCCGGTTTTTCCTCTATTTCATCAAGTACTTTCAATACATCTCCTGCGAGGAATTTACAATTTGAAAGACCATTTAATGCGGCATTTTCTTTTGCCGCCTCTACCGCCTCAGCAATAATTTCCACGCCGACTACTTCTTTACATACAGGTGCCATCATCTGCGCAATTGTCCCCGTTCCGCTGTATAGATCATATACTGTTTTTCCATTAAGCGAATCGGCATCTCCATCAAGTATAAACTCTCTCGCTGTCTCGTAAAGCACTTCTGCTCCAAGAGAATTAGTCTGAAAAAACGAAAACGGCGTGATCTTGAAGCGCAATCCTAATAGTTCCTCGTAGAAAAAATCCTCTCCATAAAGTACTTCTGTGCCTTCATTTTTCACTACATCCGCTACACTGTCATTTTCCGTATGAAGTATCCCCTTAAATTTACCATCATATGGATGGCACAGCAGTGCATATCTCCAGCCCGCTAAAAGTTCTTCCTCATCGAAACCATCCGTCTGCGTGGATGTGATAAGATCAACCAAAATCTCACCTGTTTTTACGGCCTTCCTTACAAGAAGATGACGCAGATATCCTACATGTGAAAGTCTGTGGTAAAAGCTTATATTATTTTTTGAAAAGTAATCAAGTGTAACTTTTAAGATTGTCCTGAAATCCTTATCAACTATCTGACAGTCAGACACTGTTACAAGATCATAAAAACTACCTCTTTTGTGCATTCCAAGAGCTAGTGGACCATCCTTGTACTCATCACCAAATGAAAATTCCATCTTATTGCGGTACTCTTTATTTTGCGGACTTCCTTTTATTCCAAGGAACTTATATCCTGCTTCATCCTCTGTTCCGATAGCATCAACAATAAGCTTTTTAACCTGCGAAAGCTTCATATCCAGCTGTTTTTCATATGGAACAGTCTGATATGTACAGCCGCCACAAGCTCCAAAGTGAGGACATGCTTTTTCAGTCTCTAATTCAGACTTCTCTATAACCTGCATAAGACGTCCTTCTGCCTTTTTATGTTTAATTTTATTTACCGCAAACTCTACCTTCTGACCGGGAATGCTATTTTTTACTATAACACGCTCTCCATCCTCTGTAATTACAATTCCTTTGTTTGGGAACTCAACATGATCAACTATGCCGCATCCTCTATATCCTTTTTTCATATATCATCTCTCATCCTAATAAAATAAAATTCCTAATATAATAAAATTCCTAATAAAATAAAATTTCTAATATACTTAATCTAAAAATGGGGACTACATAAAAGCAGCCCCCATAAAAATCGTAAAATTATTTTTCTTCTTTAGTCTTTGGCTCTTCCTCTGCCTTATCCTCAGCCTCATCTTCTTCATCCTCGAAGAAATCATCATCAAACTCGTCATCATAGTCATCTTCGAAATCATCTAAATAATCCGGTGTGAAGAATCTGTAGATTCCGTATACAGCTGCTGCGATTGCCACTACAGCTCCGATTACAGCAAAAATGATAACTGCCTTTGAAGGTTTCTTTTCTTCTTCCTCTTTTTTAAGAAGATCATTTAATTTAGATGCACAAAGCATCTCTGATATTTTATTGTCTTTTAACATATCTTCTACTTTTTTGCTCATAATAACTGCCTCTCCTTATCTGAATTTTATTTTTTGATCCACAGACATTTTTCTATGAATCACTTTCAATTTTATAACTATATCCAGTATATCATATACTGCCCAATTTTCCTAGAAAAATTACAAATTTTAATTATTTTTGTTAATTATTTTTCTAAAAAAGCTACATTGCATTATATGATCAAATGTAGATCAAAATACCTTTTGGCCATAATGCTGCTATATCTTTTTTAATTTGGCAAAAGACGCAAACATTTTCTTGGTTCCGGCTTTATCAAAGTCCACTGTAACCTCATAATCTCTTCCACCTTCTATTATAGCCTTTACCTCACCCTGTCCGAATTTCATGTGTGTTACACGATCTCCCACCGAATAATCCAGTCCTTTTGAAGTATTTGCACTTGCAAATGAACGCTGGCTTCCCACAGGTGTATATACAGGAGTTCTCTTTCGTGAAGTATTGAATGTCGTAGCATACTCTGTTCCGTATGTAGGTGTTTTTCTGAAATTCTCCCTTGCTTTTTTAAAACTATTCGCCCCTGATCCTTCGTCTTTTGATCTCTGCTCATATATTTCTCCGGACATTAGTTCTTTCGGTATCTCTTTTACAAAACGTGATACTTTATTGTATTGCGTCTCACCTCTTATCATACGGGTTCTGGCAGATGTTATCGTAAGATGCTGTTTTGCTCTTGTTATTCCTACATAAGCAAGACGTCTTTCTTCCTCTATCTCACTTGCAGCATCATCGCTTGTTATAGACATATAGCTTGGAAACAATCCATCCTCCATACCGGCCAGAAATACGTTTGGAAACTCAAGGCCTTTTGCGCTATGCAGTGTCATAAGCACAACATAATCACTGTTATCATCAAGTCCATCTATATCTGCTACGAGAGCTACTTCTTCAAGAAAGCCTGACAGTGTAGGATTTTCCACGCCCTCATCATATGCGGCCGCTTTACTTACAAGCTCGTTTATATTCTCGATACGCTGTTCTGCTTCGTCCGTTCCCTCTGCCTTAAGTTCATCGACATATCCGGTTTCATCTATTATTGCTTTAAGAAGATCAGACACTGAATCCATTTCTGCTCTTGCTTTTAATGACTGGATAAACATTATAAATGGTTTTATCTTGCTCTCAGCTCTTCCCATTCCCGGAATGTCTGCAGCCATCTTAAGTGCAGTGTAAAAATCTATTTCGTTCTCATCGGCATAATCAGCTACACGATTTATGCTTGTCGCACCTATACCTCGTTTAGGCACATTTATTATACGCCTTACTGCAATATCATCACGTCCATTATCTATCGTTTTTAAATATGCCAGAAGATCTTTTATCTCTTTTCTTGCATAGAAATTAACACCACCGACTATCTTATATGGTATGTTGCTATTTATAAATCTCTCCTCGAAAAGACGTGACTGTGCATTTGTCCTATACAAAACAGCGCAGTCCTTATATGAGGCATCCTCTTTTCTGACCATATTGTTTATAGCTCTTGCAACATAATCAGCTTCCTCATATCCACTTTCAAGCTGCTCAAAATCAATCTTTGCGCCGGCACCATTGTCTGTCCATAATCTTTTATCTTTACGCCCGATATTGTTTGAAATAACGCTGTTTGCAGCATCAAGGATATTCTGTGATGAACGGTAATTTTGTTCAAGCTTTATTACCTTTGCATCCTCAAAATGCTTTTCAAAATTCAAAATATTATAGATATTTGCCCCACGGAATTTATAAATCGACTGGTCATCATCACCGACTACACATAAATTTTTATATTTCATTGCGAGCAACCGTATAAACTCAAACTGGACATTATTTGTATCCTGATACTCATATACCATGATATATCTGAAACGCTCCTGATAATAATTCAAAACTTCCTTGTCAAGTTTAAAAAGCTCTACTGTTTTACAAAGCAGATCATCAAAGTCAAGCGCATTGTTCTGTTTCAAAGCAAGCTGATACTCTTTATAAACCATAGCCTGTTTGCGCTTAACAAAATCCCCTGCTCCCTGATTTTCAAATTCAACAGGATCGATCATATTATCCTTTGCAGAAGATATTACATTCAAAAACATCTTTTCTTTATATAACTTAGTGTCTATCTCAAGACGTTTACATATGTCCTTCATGAGTGTCTTCTGGTCATCCGCATCATAAATTGTAAAATTCGTGCTATAACCAAGCCTGTCGATATAACGCCGCAGTATTCTCACGCATGTAGAGTGAAAAGTAGACACCCATATGCTCTCCGAGCCATATCCGACCATATCATCAATACGATCACGCATCTCTCCCGCAGCCTTGTTTGTAAATGTTATAGCCATTATGTTGTAAGGATTTACTCCCATCTCTTCTATAAGATAAGCGGTTCTGTAGGTAAGAACTCTTGTCTTTCCGCTTCCCGCCCCTGCAAGAATAAGTAACGGTCCCTCTGTAGTTACTACAGCCTCTGCCTGCTGCTTATTTAACATGTCTAAATTCATCAATGTAACCTCTTTTTCTAAATTACAATTCGGCACGTCCCTCAGCCTATTGACATCATATCACAAACATATGTTTTTGAAAATGATATAAATGCGAATTTCAAAAAAATCTTGTCATATAGTTTTCAATACTATATAATAAAGCAGTGAGGTGAACAAAATGGAAAATGATACAAAAGCTTTTTTAGCAGACTTACTTGAACAATTAAAATCAATAGATTACATAAAACCCGTTGATATCCCTAACATAGATTTATACATGGATCAGATCACTACATTTATGGATGAGCAGCTTGCTGCTTCAAAACGTTATGAATCAGACAAAATTCTCACAAAAACAATGATCAATAACTACGCAAAAAATAATCTGCTTCCACCGCCCAGCAAAAAGAAATATTCGAAAGAGCATGTACTTACACTCCTTTTCATATACTATTTCAAAAATATTCTGAGCATAAACGATATACACTCTATACTCAATCCACTGACTGAAAAATATTTTGGAAACACAGATGGTTTCAGTATGGTGGATATCTACAATGAAGTTTTCGGTCTTGAGGCTGAAGAGTCAAAAAAGCTTATGAAAGACCTCGGCAAAAAATATAATCTGGCAAAAGATACCTTTAACGAATTTCCCGAGGAAGACCAGAAATTTTTACATACATTCAGTTTTATCTGTATGTTAAGCTTTGACGTATATATCAAAAAAATGATTATCGAACGTACCATTGATAATCTGAATAATGAAGCAGCTTCTGAAAAAGATAATAAAAATAAAAGTGACCAGTAATAATAGCTGGTCACTTTTATTTAGAAAGGTTACTCTTGTTCCATTCTTTTAAATACCATATCATATCCGTCATTTCCATAGTTTAGAGAACGGTTGACACGGCTTATTGTAGCTGTAGAAGCCCCCGTCTTTTCTGCAATGTCGAGATATGTCTTCTGCTCTCTTAACATCTTTGCCACCTCAAACCTCTGTGACAGTGATAAAAGCTCATTTACTGTGCATACATCTTCAAAAAATGTATAACACTCTTCTTTATCCTTCAAACATAAGATTGCATCAAATAAATGGTCTACTGCCTCTGTTCTTAGATTTTTGCTCATTTCAATCTCCTCTTTCCATAAGCATTTTATGTTTCAATTTTATCATATTAAAGTTTTAAAGTAAACAGATTTCTTGCAATTAATTTTCCAATGCGCTATTATAATGTTATTGTCCACTGCTTACAATGTAAGCAGCTTATAATATTTTACAGATAATGATTGTACTAAACGGACAATTAAATACAAAATGATAGGAGTCCATTATGAAAAAAGTAGGTTATTTCTTTTTTGCCTTTGTTCCATTCCTTGCGGTTCAGGCAATTCAAATCGTTGCTCTATGTTTTATGATCGGCTCGTCCGTCATAACGGAATCACTTGTCGGACACAGCCTGTTTCCATCCCGGAGTATAAGCGACAGACTAAACACTCTCTGGCTTACGACTGACTTTAATATGATGATCATGCTTTTATATTCTATAATTACGATCATCATTTTCAGTATGTGGTATTATGCAGGATTTGGCGGTAATTTTCTTCCATCTCCCAAAAAAACTTTTCATCCGCTCATGATACTTGGCATACTTTTTTTAATTCCCGGAGCACAATTTGCTGCTAATTATATTGTTATGGGAATTTCATTTGTAAGACCTGACTGGATATCCGAATACGAACAGCTGTTTGAAACATCCGGGATCACAACAGTAACTGTGATAACATTTATCTACTCAGTTATTACAGGACCTATATGTGAGGAGCTTATTTTCCGCGGAATGACAATGAATGCATTTAAAAAGGCTATTCCTTTCTGGGCAGCAAATATAATGCAGGCCATATTATTTGGAATTTTCCATATGAACTGGGTTCAGGGAATATACGCATTTGCACTTGGCCTTTTACTTGGATATATTTGTGAAAAAGGTAACAGTATTTATTACTCAATCGGACTTCACATACTTTTCAACTTCTGGGGAACTGTCGTATCACAATTTCTGATAATAGATGATACCGTTGCTGCTGCAGTGATAATTCTTATAATAACAATTGTCTCACTTGCTGTCGGATTTGTCCTCTTTGAATCTGGACGCAGAATTCTCCGCCGTAAATCAGTTACGGCATAAATCATCCATAATATCAAAAACTGGCCACATTTTTGTGACCAGTTTTTTTCTATGAAGCCTGTATTGAAATGTTTTGTGTTTCATAATCAATTTGGATTTTTCTATTTTCATATGAATCATAGAAATTCTTTAAAACTCTGTTCATGACCAGATCAACATTCTTTTCACTTGTATCTACAAGTGTTATAAGTATCTGCGAATTTGAAAATTTTGTACATACATCCACACCTCTTAACGAGTATATGATCGAATTTTCTATTTCTGATATTATTTCATTTTTATTACTTTCTGAATCATCCCACAGATTGTTATAATCCACTGTAAGAAGTACAAGCTGTATCTGTTGCTTATTTCTTTTTGCATATTTCTCAATGAAGTCATGCACCCTCATAAACTGCCTGAATTCAACTTTGTATGCTCCAGGTATAAGTTCCCGTCTGTTTAATATATTTACAATTCTTGGAAGGCTTAAATCCACCCCTGTATCACTGTTGACAGAAGCAATCTCACCATTATAGAAACAATATCCGCTCTTATTGTTCTGTTTCAGATGATACAGTGCTTTGTCTGCACATCTGTAAAGCTCCATAATATCTTTGCCATCATCTTTTGATACAGATACGCCCATTGATAATGATGTATGTGATAACACGGCACTCTCTTCTATTCTTGAATTGTATGTATACAAAATAGACTCCAATGTAAGACCTATATTTCTTACAAGCCCGGCTTCTTTCAAAAAGAGTACAAACTCATCTGTATCAAACCTGCATACATAATCAGTCTGCTCAAACGCACGCAATATATCGGCAGTTTCACAGAGCACTATGTCTCCTATTTTTTCCCATAGTTTTCTTTTATCTGCTCAAAATTATCTATCTTTATAAGTATGAAAGCTCCATCGCCTATCCGCAGATATTCTGACATTTTTCTTTTTCCTATTTCTTTTGTATCAAGTCTGGTAAGCCTGTCCTGTCCTCTCGTCTCCTCTAAAACAGGATCATTGTCAAATAATCTTGCCATAAGCTGATTTGCTTCTATAAGTATATCCTCATCTATAATATCCGGCTCTGCATCTATGTCTTCTGACATCTTTCCGTCATCGATCATACGAACGACTACTGATGCAATATATGGATCAAACTGTGTTCCTGCCCCACTTTTTATCTCCGACCTTACAACATCCTTTTCAAGATGTTTTCTGTAATTTCGGTTGCTCGTCATCGCATCATAAGCATCTGCAATACCTATTATCCTTGCAATAAGCGGTATATCCTCGCCCTTTACTCCATTTGGATAACCTTTTCCGTCATACCTTTCGTGATGATAAAGTGCCCCGATCGATACATTCTCTATGCTCTTTATCCCTTTAAGTATTTCCCCGCCTATAGCCGGATGAGTCTTTATTTTTTCATACTCTTCGTCTGTAAGCTTGGAAGGCTTTGCCAGAATATCATGGGGTATTCCTATCTTTCCTATATCATGCAGAAGACCTACATAGTAAATATTTCTGACTTCCGCCTCATTCCATCCAAGCTCTATTGCTATGTTTTTTGCATATGATGCAACCCTTGAAGAATGACCGACTGTATATGGTTCCTTTGCATCTATAAAACTTGCAACCGCTGCAACTGTCTGCGAAGCCATTATCTCAACCTGTTTATTTTTTTCCTTAAGTTCAAGCTCTAATGCTGTCTTTGTATTCCGAAGCTGCTCTACAAGCTTATACTCTTTTGTCATATCTGTGACAAAGATGATCGTACATATCTGCTCATCAAATTTATCCATTATAACGTTTGGTGTTACCTCGCACACTGCCGAGTTATTCTTTGCAATAAATCTGCTTGAGCCTGACTGCATTCCACTTACGATATTCTCAAGATATAAATCTGCATCTGCTGCCGATATCATGAACAAATCATTCAATCTGATATTCCGGTTTTCCTGCACATCTCCAAAAAACTCTTTTGCATATGAATTTGCCATTATGACATATCCCATATCGTCCAGTACCAGAATCGGCATCTTTACGCACTCTATAGTATATTTTGAAACACTTCCCACTGTTATTGAAAATGCATTTCTCTTAAATCCCATTACGTGGAGCATATACATAAATAAAAATATCCCTATACAGCTTACCGGTATAAAAAGCCGGTTTTCTCCGGATATAACTTCATCTAAAATTGCGGATATAAGGATTATAATTCCCATAAATGCAAATGAACGATTTATTTGTCTCTGTCTTTTATATCTTAAATTTTTTAATCCCTTGTGAAATACAATGTAAACAATAATTGTATTTATCAGAATAAATGTTAACTTCAAAAGTCTTACATATCCATCATGTGTATAGAAGCTCATTCCAAATTTTGTCGGCACAAATGTAACCGTTTCAGGTAAAACAGACAGCACAGCACATATAAATGCAAATACTGTATCGGTTACCAACAGCACACACTTTTTGGCATTAAAACATTTACAATAAAATTCAAAGAACCATAAAGAAGCCATTAAAAACGCATACTCCCCAAATATGCTTACTCCCCTGCCGATTGCAGCCCCTGTGTCCGTAGATGATATAGCCATAAAGACATATCCGCTTCCCCATAACATAGAAAAAAGGCTCATCGAAAATACGAGCCTTCTCTCAAACTTATCAAGCTTTACATGCTTGAGCAAAACCACACCCATCAAAAACGAAATCACTGCCATCAGTAATAACGTAAACCATAACAAAATCGTTGACCACATATTGATTGCTCCCTCTTATTTAATCATTTGTACAGCCATTATTAAAATTTATAGAAAAATCGTCACTCCGGCAAGACTGACTATCATCATGATCATTCCTGCAAGAAGTACTCCAAGCATTACCGCAGCAACTGTTGATTTAAAATCCATATCCAGGATACTTGCTGCGAGTGTCCCCGTCCACGCACCTGTTCCCGGAAGTGGTATGCCGACAAATAAAAGTAATGCTATAAATGTTCCTCTTCCAGCCTTTTCCTGTAATTTTTTTCCTCCTTTTTCTCCTTTTTCAAGGCAGAACGAAAAAAATTTTCCGATTACAGGTTTATCTGCTCCCCATATAAGAACTTTTCTGGCAAACAGATATATAATAGGTACAGGTATCATATTTGCCACTATACATATTATAAACGATGGTACAATTGGAAGACCTAAAATCTGTGATACCGGTATTGCTCCCCTTAATTCAAATATCGGTACCATAGCAAGAAAAAATATTGTTAAATAATTCTTAATCATAAATAGTTCTCCAATTTTTTAATTAATATACGCATCTGCTCATCTGTTCCTATTGATATACGCAGATAATCCCTGATCCTCTCAGGCGAATTAAAATGTCTGACATAAATTTTATCTGCCTTCAGATTTTCAAACAGTTTTATAGTATCTATCCCTTCCGGCGGCTTTGCAAAAATAAAATTGCTTTTTGAGTCACAGAATGTAAAGCCCAGTCTCCTTAACTCTTTTTGGGTCCATTCCCTTACCTCTATCACCTTTTGGGTTGTCTCTTCAAAATACTCTTTATCCTTTATCGCAGCAGTTGCTGTCTCAATAGTAATCCTGTCAATAGTATATGAATTAAATGAGTATTTAACATCATTTAAATATTTAATAAGCTGTGGATCTGCCATCGCAAACCCTACTCTTGAACCGGCCAGCGAACGTGATTTTGAAAATGTCTGCACAACTATGACATTGTCATATTTGTCTATAAGAGGCAGTGCACTCTCCCCTCCAAAATCAATATATGCTTCGTCTACAACAACTATGACATCCTGATTATGCTTTATTATGTCTTCGATGTCAGATAATGACATAAGTCTTCCTGTAGGTGCATTCGGATTTGGGAAGATCACTCCTCCGTTATCCTTATAGTAATCCTCAGGAACTATCCCAAAATCATCATCCAGCTTTACCTGCTCATATGGTATCCTGAGCATATCTGCCCACACATCATAAAATGAATATGTGATATCCGGAAAAAGTATCGGTTTTTTTGAATTGAAAAAAGTCATAAATATCATTGCAAGTACATCATCTGAACCTACTCCGACAAAAACCCGGCTCTTGTCAAGTCCATAATTATCTGCGATCGCTTCCACAAGGCTTCCAACTGTAGGATCAGGATAAAGCCTTAATCCATCAACATCAAATTCTCTTAAAGCCTTTGCTACACCAGGTGCTGGTGGATATGGATTTTCATTTGTATTAAGTTTGATAACGCCGTCTGTCTTTGGCTGTTCTCCCGGTGTGTACGGGACAACCTTCCTGACGTTCTCTTCCCATATTTTCATCTATTTTCCTCCATTGTACAGAAAAAAATGCTAACGAAATCACTTTACCTCATTTACATATTTTTGTAAAGGATGTATATTACTCTTAATCAATATTTTTTTAATTTCTATTATAAATATGATTAAAAGGGTCACAAGGTATCATCGATGCATGCTTGCATGCAATTCGATGTATACCTTAGTGACCTGCACTACACCGAGAAAGTAGCAATTTGCTGCGAAAACGCAGGAAATTAGCGGATTTCGAGGTGGAGTCAGATTACGTGAATGCGTAGCATGTAGTAATCTGATTAATCATAAATGAAGGGGGCAAAATACCTTTTGACCCTCATATCATAAATATTTATCATGGGGGTATAAATATGGCAAAAAACAGTTCTAAGGATCTTACTATAGGTCCGCCTACAAGACTCATTTTAGGGTTTTCACTTCCTCTTCTTCTCGGAATGCTGTTCCAGCAGGTATATAGCCTTATGGACACCATCATCGTAGGAAAATTTTTAAATGTCTCTGCTCTTGCGGCTGTCGGTTCTACAGGCAGCATTTGTTTCCTTATCATAGGATTCTGTCAGGGTGTATGTGCCGGCTTTTCTCTTCCTATAGCACAGCGTTTCGGTGCAAAGGATGAAAAGGGTCTTAAAAAATTTGTCGGCAATTCGGCAATTGTTTCAGCTATAATAGCCATTATAATGACTGCACTTACTATACTTTTATGTAAGAATATCCTCACATGGATGAACACTCCAAGAGACATATATGATCTGGCTTATCAGTATCTTATCGTTATTTTTGCCGGTATTCCTGCTACTATACTTTACAATCTTTTATCCGGTTATCTGCGTTCACTTGGAAATTCAGTAATCCCTGTTATATTTCTTATAATCTCAGCGGTTTTAAATATCGGTCTGGATCTGCTTTTTATACTGGCTTTTCATATGGGCGTTTTCGGTGCAGCATTTGCTACCGTTTTGTCACAGGCAATATCAGGAGTTTTATGCCTTATATATATAATGAAAAAAATAACTCTTTTACATATTACAAGAGACGATCTACAGCTCAGCAGACAGTATGTTAAAAATCTTATCATAATGGGATTTCCTATGGGGTTTCAGTATTCGATAACTGCGATTGGAAGCGTGATACTGCAGACAGCTGTAAACTCACTTGGCTCAACTGCCGTTGCTTCCATGACAGCTGCATCAAAGATTTCTATGTTTGTAATGTGCCCATTTGATGCATTAGGTTCCACAATGGCCACATACAGCGGTCAGAATGTTGGTGCAGGTGAATTTGACCGTGTCAAAAAGGGACTTGTATCCGCTTCGCTGCTCGGCTCCATATATGCTGTAGCCATTTTTGTTGTTTTGTTTTTCAGCTGCAATTACCTTATATATATGTTTGTATCTCCTGATGAGACAGAGGTTATACGACAGGCTCACCAGTTCCTGCTGTGCAACGCAGCTTTCTATGTTCCTCTCGTATTTGTAAATACAGTAAGATTTGCAATTCAGGGAATGGGATTTTCTGGATTTGCCATGTTTGCCGGTGTCGCAGAAATGATAGCGCGATCTCTTGTCGGACTCGCATTTGTCCCTGTATTCGGTTTTAGTGCCGCATGTTTTGCAAGCCCTCTTGCATGGATATTTGCTGACAGCTTCCTTATCCCGGCATTCATTCACTGTCTTAACAAGCTAAAACGTACAATATCATGATCATAAAAAGCCACGCAAAACTTTTTATTTAAAGCTTATGCGTGGCTTTTATTTTACTGCTTTTCGGCAAAGCAAAAATTATTTGTTTACATATCCGACGAATCTTTCAAATGCTTCCCTGCCTTCTTTTGTACATTTATATACTCCGGCACATTTAAGCACTTCATTAAATACAAGTCCGATCTCCTCATTTATGATGCCATCGATATTTGTCTCATCGATTTTATCATATTTTTTCATGAATCCCTCTGCCCAGTCTGCGTGTGACTCAAGCGTCTTGGTTGAACGGAGATCCTTTCCAGTAAGTATAGCATCCTTAAGTTCTGCCATTTCACCTTTAAGTCTTGCCGGAAGCACCGCAAGTCCCATAACCTCGATAAGTCCGATGTTTTCCTTTTTTATATGATGAAGATGTGCATGAGGATGGTACACACCTAAAGGATGTTCCTCTGTTGTTATATTATTTCTAAGTACAAGATCAAGTTCAAAATCTCCGTCACGCTTTCTTGCAATAGGAGTTATTGTATTGTGAGGTTCACCATCTGTCTCCGCAAAAATAAATGCTTCCTCATCTGTATATCCTCTCCATGCGCAAAGTATCCTGTCAGCAAGCTCAATAAGCCTTTCCTTGTCAGCAGCCTTAATCCTTATGACAGACATAGGCCATTTTACTATTCCTGCTTTGACATCCTCAAAGCCTTTGAATATAAGCTCTTTCTCGATCGGAGCCTTTGCCATTGCAAATGTATAGTGACCTCCCTGGAAATGATCATGACTTAGTATAGATCCTCCTACTATTGGAAGGTCAGCGTTTGAACCCACAAAGTAATGTGGAAACTGTGTCACAAAATCAAGAAGCTTTCCAAACGTAGCACGTTCAATTTTCATAGGTGTATGCTTTGAATTAAAAACTATGCAATGCTCATTATAATACACATACGGTGAGTACTGGAAAAACCAGTCACTGTTATTTATAGTAACCGGAATGATCCTGTGATTCTGTCTTGCAGGATGATTAACTCTTCCTGCATACCCCTCATTCTCCTTACAAAGCTGACATTTCGGATACGCACTCTGTTTTGCATTTTTTGCAGCTGCGATTGCTTTTGGATCTTTTTCCGGTTTTGAAAGATTGATCGTTATATCAAGTGTTCCAAATTCTGTATCTGTCGTCCATTTAAGATCCTTTTTGATTCTCTGCCTTCTTATGTAATTGCTGTCACAGCTTAATTTATAAAAATAATCAGTTGCTGCAAGTGGTGATTCTTCTTTATAAAGTCTATTAAACTCAGCACGTATTGCACTTGGCGCAGATACAAGACATCCCATGATTTTTGTATCGAAAAGATCCCTGTACACGATACTGTTCTCTGACATAAGCCCATTATCATATGCATACGACATCATATCTGAAAGTATATCCTCAAGTCTGCTTTCGGCCTCATCCTGTGTCCAGTCCGGAAGATCTGCAGCCTTTTCAAATGTTTCATCCTCAATGTCATCAACTTTAAAAAGTTCCAGTAACCTGTTTATTGTGTATACTTCATCCTCTTTACCGACAAGTCCTGTCGTAAGACCATATTTTACTAATTCTAAAATTTTTTCCTGTATCATCCTTGTGCTCCTTCTTTATTTCAGATATTTTATGTCTCCTATGCTAAAATGTACATCCGCATATTTGACCAAAAATTTATATGATTTTCTAATAATCTGCTTGGTCCATCACCTATTGATACAACATAAAATTCCGGTGTCTTACCAACTTTTTCCTCGTAGGCTTTTGTAAGTTTCTCTTTGAATTCGTCTACAGCCTCATCCTTTACAATGCTTACCGTACAGCCTCCGAATCCACCACCTGTAATGCGTGATCCGATAACTCCCGGTATCTTCCATGCTTCATCAACAAGTACATCTACCTCAGGACATGATGTCTCATAGTCATCGCGGAGAGAAACATGTGACGCATTCATAAGTTTTCCGAATGTTGTGATATCGTTGGCTTTTAGTGCCTTTACAGCTGCAATTGTACGCTGGTTTTCATATACAGCATGTTTTCCTCTTTTTCTTGCAACTTCATCTTTGATTGCATCCTGATGCTTATCAAATTCCTCATCCGTAAGGTCACCAAGAGTTTTTATATCTGTAACTGTCTGAAGATCCTTAAGTGCCTGTGCACTCTCATTTCTTCTGTCATTGTATGCACTTGTCACAAGACTGTGTTTTACCATACTGTTTGTAACAACGATTTTTGCTCCGTCCAGAACGATAGGTGCATATTCAAACTCAAGGGTATTACAGTCAAGGAAAATGGCATTATCTTTCTTTCCCATTGCTGATGCAAACTGATCCATAATTCCACAATTACATCCATTGTAGTTATTTTCAGAATACTGTCCGATAAGTGCAAGATCCTGATTTGTCACATCAAATCCGTATAAATCTTTTAACATATAGCCTGTTACTACTTCAAGTGATGCAGATGATGAAAGTCCTGAACCATTTGGGATATTTCCAAAAAGAACAATGTCAAGACCGCACTCCAGCTTCATCCCACGTCCTTCAAAGGCCCACATTACACCCATAGGATAATTTGTCCACTGTCCATCAGGATCCGGTGTAAATTCGTCAAGCGATGTCTCTATAACACCGAGACTTTCAAAATTCATAGAATAAAAACGAAGTTTTCTGTCCGCTCTCTTTCTTGCTGCCATATATGTACCGATCGTAAGAGCACATGGGAACACATGACCTCCATTATAGTCTGTATGCTCACCAATAAGATTAACACGTCCCGGAGCAAAATATACTCTGATATCTCCATCTGTTCCGAATAACTCTTTAAATTTTTCTAATACATTCTGTTGTATCATTTTTTCTTCTCCTTTTCTGTTTAAATCCGCAATAAAATCCGTCTGTAAATTCTGTGCTTTTTGCTTATAATTCCATTATACATGGTGTTTTTGGGATTACAACATATCAGATCGAAAATGCAACATAACAAAGGTAACATGCAACATTTTTACATATTTATCACATAATTATTTTTTAAAGTCCTTTATCACTTCAAGAGCCGGCAGAACATTTCCATCATAATCAAACAGTGCCTGATTAGCCCACTCATTTCCACATGGTCCCGGATCGTTCATGTATTTAAGTGACGCCGGTGTAGCCCATCCCGATCCTGGTACTGGAATCCATGCCGGCTCCCACCAGAAAAATCCTTTTCCATGGTCATCTGCTACATTTGCAACCCTTCCAAGAAAATCTTTTGTGAAATCTGCCTGTCCTTCTATTGTCATAGGATAATCTATCTTTTCTACAAGAGATGGCTTTGTGGCATATCCTTTACGCTGGGAATCATCAAGTTTTTCATAGTCTTTATAATCTTCCATTGTAAATCCCATTGAAACTTCAGCAATAATAAGGTCTTTATTGAATCTTTTTGCTATATCGTTCATATTAAATTCCAGTGCATCAAGCGAACCGTGCCAGAAAGGATAATATGAAAGACCAATGTACTCGAAATCTTCACCGCGTTTTATATAATTTTCGAACCATCTGACATAAAGTTCATTATTTCCACCATTGTCAAGATGGATCATTATCGGTATGTCGGCATTGACTTTTCTGCATGCTCTTATTCCGGCACTTACAAATTTTGCAATATTATCATAGGCAGGCACCTGTCCCTCCGGCCATAACAATCCATTTGAAAGTTCATTTCCTACCTGGATCATAGTAACATTAACTCCGGCATCTATGACCTTTGTAAGGCTGTCTAATGTATAATCATATACTGCCCTCTCAAGTTCTTCTACACCATAATCAGCCCATGCCTTAGGTTTTATCTGTTTTCCCGGATCTGCCCAGAAATCGCTGTAATGGAAATTGAGCAGTACCCCAAATCCGGCATCGGTAACTTTTTTCCCGATTGCGATCGTTTCTGCAAGATCGTTACTTCCTGCACCATATGGCTCCCCAAGTTCAGATTTTGGATCATTCCACAGACGAAGACGGATAGTATCAACATCATAATCTTTCATGATGTCTAAAATGTCTCTTTCTTTTCCGTGGTCATAATATTTTGCACCGCATCTGTCAAGTTCCAACATTGTTGACAGATCCATTCCTTTAATGAATTTTGTCATTAATGATTCTCCTTAATTTATTATTCTTAATGGACACACCGCCTTAAGGAACATATATTTCCTTTAAATTCCCTTAAAGCAGAATGTAAACTCAAGTTTCTTTGATACATCTATGAGATATTCAGGATGAGTATGTGATCCCCAGCTGTCATCACCTGCTACACCCATCTGCTGTTTTGCAATGCGCACTACTGTATAATGAACTGGCGGTAGTTCATAGTGATGTGCAATTCTCTAATTCGTGTGGTGTATAAGGAAGTGCCGAAAATGATAGGTCGTCTCCAAAGAACATCATGCCTCTGCCCTTTTTGTCGACAACTTTTGCATATCTTACACCACATTTATTTCCGCTTTCCTGCGGAACAAGATACTCTGCCACATTGTCGGAAACCTTATTTTCATAAACACCTAATTTTGCACCATGAAGCCTGTCCGCATATGTCTCCTGTGGTCCAAGTCCATACCATTTAATAGAATCATAGTCTGCGTCCAATTTAAACATCATGCCAAATTCAGGCATATCACCAAGCTCTTTTACCGGATCATAGCTTAATGTTGTCTCTATCGTTCCGTCACCGAACACTTTGTATGTAACTTTACATGAGCTCTGAGGTGTTGTCGGCATATAGTATGTGTATGTCACAGATACGCTGTCATCGTTTTCAACAACCTCCGGAGATGTGTCGGCAAATCTCTGATCCTGCCTTGTTGTGACATACATACTGGCTATCTTCCACTGTGCATATCTTTGCGGCATCATATTCCCTGAATCGTTATTTGTCGGTGTTCTCCAGAAATTTGGAAGCGGTATTGTATTTGGAAGCATCTCTACTCCACCATACACATATGATACAAGTCCAAGATTCATTCTTGAGAAAAGTGCCTTAAAGTTCTCACCTCTTACAAGAACGTTTGCATTTCCTATAACAACCTCTACCTGTTTATCACAGCTGTATGATACAACTGGTTTTTTCATTACATACTGTCCGAATGCGACCTCATGACCTGCATCTGCCCATATTCTGTTTTCCTTTAATACAAACGATACCAATATTGAATATTCTTTTTCCGGATCTATCATTGCATTTTTTATTCCGGCAGGCACTTTAAATTTTTCTCTCGAAAGTGCCGGAACGGATATACTTATCGCAGACTTATGAACCACAGTTCCATCTGCCTGTAAAATAACTAATGCATCAAATTCATCCGTATTTGTAAACAGATTTTTATTTATTACCGTAAATTCAGAATCATTCTCAAATACAACCTCTATATTCTGATAATTATACTTGACTTCCTGCATTTTCGGAGATGGTTTTCTCTTTCCACCATATGCGATTCCATTTCCGCTGAAATCTCCATCTGTAGGTCTGTCACCGAAATCTCCACCATATGTCAAAAACCACTTACCATATCTGTCCTTTTTATAGATTGACTGATCTATGTAATCCCATATGAATCCACCCTGATATCTAGGCTCTCTGTCAGAAAGTTCCGTATATTTATGCATTGCACCACATGAATTTCCCATTGCATGTGTATACTCACAGCATATAAATGGCTTTTCTTTATGCTCTTTCAAGAATTTTTCAATTCCTGATACAGGTGTGTACATCTGGCTCTCCATATCACTGGTGCCCTCGTATCTTCTGTCGTTGAAGATTCCTTCGTAATGCACAAGTCTGTGAGGGTCAAGTTTTCTAAAAAGCTGTGACATTTCGTAGAGATCTTTTCCTCCATATGACTCATTTCCACATGACCAGATAAGAATTGATGCATGATTTTTGTCTCTCTGATAACATGAATTTACACGGTCAAGCATCATTGGAAGCCATTCCTTTTTGTCATTAGGGACAATAAAATCTTCGTCGACATATTTTTTCATATAAGCTTCCCATGTTCCATGCGATTCAAGATTATTCTCTGCTATCAGATAAATTCCATATATATCACAAAGTTCATACAATAATGAATCATCCGGATAATGGCTTGTTCTTATCGAGTTAATGTTATTACGTTTCATTGTAACAACATCCTTTATAACCTCTTCTTTATTTGGGACTCTTCCAGTTATCGAGCTGAATTCATGACGGTTTACACCCTTGAAAACAATACGTTTTCCGTTTAATTTCATGAGTCCGTCAGACATTTCAAATCTTCTAAAGCCAGCATACTGGCTTATGAATTCTGTCTGGCAGCCTTTCTCATCATACACTTCTATCTGTGCAACATACAGATTTGGTTCCTCAGCACTCCAGAGTACAGGCTTATCTATTTTAATCTGCCCGGTGCATACTCCATCCTTTAGTTCTATATCAAACCCATCAACTTCCTGTGGTTCTTCATCAAATCTTTCTATTGATAGATTTCCTGCATAAAGAAGCTTGATCTTTGCTTTTCCTTTTCCATGTGCTTTAATGTCTATCGCAAGAGTTCCCTCATCAAATGTATCGTTTAATGTCGGTACAACTGACAGATCCTCTACATGTACTTTTGGCACTGCATAGATAAATACATCCCTGAAAATACCTGAAAACCTATAAAAATCCTGATCCTCACACCAGCTGCTTGACGTCCACTTCCACACTCTTACTGCAAGTTTGTTTTCTCCTTCAACGAGATAATCTGTCAGTTCAAAGTCTGCCGGGTCAAATGTGTTCTCACTATATCCCACATAATGACCATTTAACCAGACCGCAAACCCGCTCTCTACTCCCTGAAATGAAATATTGATCTTTTTATCTTTCATTTCTTCCGGAAGTTCAAAATATCTGACATAACTTGCAACCGGATTAAATATTTCCGGGATCTCTCCCGGCTCTATAAATTCATCTGCTTCCCATGGATATGTAGTGTTTGTATATATAGGCACCCCATACCCTTCCATCTGTATATGTGCAGGAACCCTTATCTCATCCCAGTTACTGCAATCATAATCAGCCTTTTCAAAGCCCTCTATCGCAAGCGCCATATTTTTTGCATATGCAAATTTCCATAAGCCGTTAAGATTCATTCTGTAGCTGCTTTTCCCCAGAATCTTCTCTTTTATATTTTTATAACATACATGATCTGAATGTGCAGCTAATCTGTTCTGCTCAAATATTTCCGGATTTTTTACGATATTAATGTCAAACTCTCCCATATTTTTTCTCCTGTCCAAACATATTTCTTATATTAATGATATGAGGGTTAAAAGGTATTTTGCCCCTCATTTATGATTAATCAGATTACTATATGCCACGCATTCCTATAATCTGACTCCACCTTTAATCATATAATTTGAAGGCAAATAACATTACATTATTTGCCTTCTTGATTTTTTAAATAGCGTTCTACTACTATTATTTACTTAACAGAACCTGTAATTCCTTCTGCGAACTGTTTCTGTAATACGAAGAATACGATCATTGTAGGTATTGAACAGAAAAGAACGCCCATCATTAATACACCATAATCTACTGTGTATCCTGCTGCGAGGTTTGCAATAAGCATAGGCATTGTGATCGCCTGTGGTTTATTGAGGATTACCTTTGGCCACATATATGAATTCCATGCATTCATGAATGTGATAACAGCAATACCGTGATATGTCGATTTCTGTACAGGCATATACATTTTAAAGAATATTCCTATCTCACTGAGTCCGTCGATTCGAGCTGCCTCCATGATATCTATAGGGAAGTTTCTCGAATTCTGCCTGAACATCATTATAAGGAATGGTGTCGAAATAGCAGGAAGCATAAAGCCCCATACTGTATTTGTAAATCCAAGCTTAGACATCATCTTAAAGAGTGGAATAAGTGTAGCTACCTGTGGAATCATCATTGCAAGCAGAAGTACTGAGAATAATCTGTCCTTTGCCTTGTCATGATATAATTCAAATCCATATCCAGCGAGTGAGCACACCAAAAGTGCTACAAGTGTCTGTACTGTTGCATTTACAAACGAATTCTTCATTCCAAGAAGAACATCCTGCTTTGCAAATAATGTCTTTAAATTTTCAAGTGCATATGTACCAATTGCAAGTTTTCCTGTAGCTACATCAATTGATTTGTTTGTAGCTGCCGATATCATCCAGTAAAATGGAAATACCGAGATGAATGAAACAATGATCAGGAAAATATACGATGGTATAAGTCGTCTTTGTATTGAAGATCCATGTTTTTTCTTAATCACGCTTGTCACCTACTTTCAAATTGATAAATGCCAATATAGCAACCATTATAAATACAACTACTGACATAGCTGAAGCATAACCAAAGTTTGCAACACCTTCACCAAATGATCCATTGTAAATGTAATGTGACATTGTGATAGTTGAGTTTGCAGGTCCGCCACTCGTTAAGTTTACAGACTCATCAAACAGCTGAAGTGTACCATTTATAGACATAATAGTTGTCATAACGATCGTCGGCTTAAGAAGTGGTACTGTTATCTTCCAGAATGTCTGCCATCCACTGGCGCCATCAATCTTTGCGGCTTCATATACAGAATATTCAATATTCTGAAGTCCTGCCAGGAAAAATACCATGTTGTATCCTGTCCATCTCCAGATAAGTGCTACAATAATTATTATTTTTGCACTCCATGCTGTTCCAAGGAAATTAAAGTTACTCTGTAAAATTCCAAGTTTGACAAGAATAGTATTCATAAGTCCCTGTGTAGCAAAAAGTGATTTAAAAATCAACGCATATGATACAAGTGATGTAGCACATGGAAGGAATACACAAGTACGGAAAAATCCTTTGAATTTCAAATCCTTATTGTTGAGCAGCTGTGCAAGTAATATTGCAAGCACAAGCATGATAGGTACTTCGATTATAAGATATAAGAACGTATTTCCAACAGATCTCTTGAAAACATTGTCCTGAAGCATTCGTGTGTAATTATATGTTATCGGATTAGCCCACTGCATATTTGCACTTGAGCCGGTTTTAAAAGATGTAATAACTGCCTGTATGATAGGCCAAAAGCTCATTATCAATATGAGTATTGTTGCAGGTGCCAGATAAGACCAGCCTGCTGCCTTCTGTTTAGCCGTAATACTCATTCCACGTTTTTTATTTTTCAATTTTAAGGCCCCCTGTCTATTTCCTATTGGAAAAATAGGGAGTCATTATTGACTCCCTGTATTTTCCATAAGTTGCTGAATTAAAGTCCCATTGTGAACTTGAGGTCGTCCTCAGCTGTTTTAAGTTCGTCGTCTATGTCTGCGCCGCCCTTAATGTTGATAAGTGCAGTTGCAAGTTTCTTACGAGCGTCATAGTGGAAATCACTCTGCTCTACTGTCTGTACTTTTGTACCCATCTCAACGATCTTAGAGTATATTGGCTGGTTGTTGAAGTATTCAACACCCTCATTGTAAACATCAGATTTTCCTGCTGGTGCGTATGTTGTAATAACGCCGCCTTTTTTAAGAGCATTATCATATGTAGCTGATGTTCCTTTATCTACGTATGATCCACCACCAAATGTGTAAGCTAAGAATTTTTTAGCAAGATCTGTCTGTTTGCAGTTGCTTGTGATATAAAGTGAAGATCCACCATTTGAAGCATATCCTTCACCACCCTTTAATGTAGGAAGTGATGTGATTTCCCATTTACCACTGTTATCTGCTACTTTTTCAATTGTAGGAATGATCCAGTTACCATTCATTACACCGGCAACCATATCTCCCTGAATTGTCTGATCTGTATAATCTGACCAATCATTTGCAAGGTAAAGTACATTGTTATCGATCATATCTTTAAGCACCTGCATGATCTCTTTAAGCTGCTCATTATCTGTGAAGTTAGGTGTTCCATCTTTAAACTGTGAAAGTCCCTCAGCCTGAAGCATCATGTAGAACAAGTCGTTTCCATCGCCATCGATCGCAAGTAAGTATTTTCCTGTCTTGTCATATACTTTCTTTCCAACTTCGATGAAGTCTTTCCAAGAAATTCCTGTCATATCATCGATTGTGTATCCTGCTTCCTGAAGAAGATCTGTTCTGTATGCAAAAATAACTGTTCCGTTATCTACAGGTACTCCGAAATGCTCTCCGTCTATTGTAGAGAATGATAATTTTTCCTGACTGAAATCATCCCATTTGATATCTGCATCGTTTGCTGATACCCATGCATCAGGATAATTTGTATGATACTGCCGGAAGTAGTGATCCTGGAATAATACGATATCAGGAAGTGTGCTGTAATCTCCAGCTGAACCTGCTGTTGTAATGGCAGTCTCAATATCTGATGACTGTGACTGCTCTTCGATATTTAATACGAAGTCTTTGTCAACGTTTGCCTTGTAGTCATCTGCTGCTGCCTGAAGTGCCGGGATATTGAAGCTTGCATCCCATGCCCATACAGTAAGTGTGTGTCCATCATCTACTGTAGTAGCACTCTTTGAGTCACCTTTTTGTGTGTCAGATGATGAGCTGTCTCCGCATCCTGCTACCATTGAAGCTGTCATAGCAGAGATAAGTAATAATGATATAACCTTCTTTTTCATATTTGTCCCTCCATTTAAATATGATAGTTTTTGCAACCCCTAGAAACATGTTAACACTTAATTAACAATTTGTCCATATGTTTATTGGTTATTTTGTATATTTTATCGTGTCTGTTCCTTGATTACATAGTCATTATAACGAATCATGTTATTTGATTGTTAACATATACAATACATTTTTTTGCTTTTTCAATCATTTACGTTCGAAAAAAAACAAAAGTTGTTATTTTTACCACCCTTTTAGTGCAGATATCCTAAAATTAAGTAGTTTATGTTCATAATTTTCAGGATTAATTTTCCATTGATATGGGGAAGTTCCTACAAATTTTCTGAAATTGCGGTTAAAAGTTGATGGTGTTGTAAAACCGCATTTCTGTGCAATCAAATCCATCGACTCATTCGATTTTTTCATCAGCTCACATGCCTTCTGCACTCGTATCAGATTCACATATTCCATAGGCGGCATATTTATAAAGGATTCAAAAAGACGCCTGAAATGTGTCTCACTCATATTACAAAGTTCTGCCAGCTCACATGCCTTCAGCTGTTCTTCAAAATGTTTATTTATATAATCCAGTGCAGAAGCAACCTGTGACATATTAGTCCCCTTCACTAAATTATTTTTTTCTTCCGGCAATGACGCATCATGGCGTAAAAGCTCTATAACGATCTCCTGTACCTTAAGCGCTATGGCTCTCTGCGAATATGTTTTGTGTTCATTTGTCTCTCTTATTATTCCATTTATGCATTCTGCTATAATATGGTTATCTCTCTCATTTGTCATATATGCACGTTTTGACAGACTACTCACTGCATCGTTCTGGAACGCAACATTTCCCGGAAACATTGTCTCGATCATAGATCTCAGGTCTATAAATATATACTCCCAGAAATTTGTTGTTTCGCCATCACTTACTGTCACATGCGGAAAATTTTCCGGTATTATCGTTATATCGCCGGAGTGATATTTGTATACTTCCTCATCCAAAAACATATCTCCGACTCCCTGGCGGCATATTCCAAGCTCCATCAGATTATGAAAATGCAGATGAAGCTCCTCATGTCCATATACCCTCACCCATGACTCTCCACAAAGTACAAGGGCTGCCTCTCCCTGTGGAAGCTCATAAAATCTGAATTCCATTGTATCTTTTTTCTTCTTTGCCATAATACTCTCCCTTACCTTTACTTTACTGACACCCAGCGTCTTTTGTATAACCGGAAGCAAATCGTTCTTATTATGCAAAGACGTCACGCCTAAAAGCGCTAGCTGCACATAATAGCACTATATATTAATCAAAGTCAAATTTGTCGAATCTTTTATACATTGCTTTGTACTTTTTACGCACATCCTCATTTCCCTGAAGCACCTCTTCTTCTGTACCTCTGAACTGACAGCGGATGCAGCTGTAAATACCTGTATCTTTATTGTAGAACATATCAATATCAAGATCCCTCATAAAACATAAAGGACATCTGTAGTTTAATTTGCCTTTTCCAAGTTGAGCCATGTTGCAAATACCTCCTTGTCTTTAATCTGTTTCTTGTAACCAAGTTTAAACATTGGAGAGAATGCATATCCTTCCTCAATGTATCCTTCTGCCTTTGCAGATGGTGTGAGTGAAACCTTTGTCTGGATTGCAGGGATGACTGCGCTTACTGCAGTTGCTCCGTCAACCTTTGCATCACGACACTTGTACTCATAATTGATCATCTGTGGGTTTTCTCCCTCACATGTAAGTGTGATTCCTGTCATATCCTCAGGATACTCTGTTGTGCCGTAGCATGCTGTGATGTACTCGTCGAGATAAACCTCTGCATTTGGATCGCTCATGCTAAGGATATTACGCTCAATCTTGATGTTTGATGAACCCTCCTCAAAGTATTCCTTTGTCTGAAGAGTAAGCTTAACATCATAAAACTCAATATCTACAGGATCGAGTGTAAGGATTCTTGTCTTCTTTCCGTCTATTACTTTCTCTGAGAAGTGGCTGTGTGTAGGACAGAGGCAAAGATCAACCTCCTCACCATTGTGTGAAAGCTTTGCGCTTCTTACTGTTCCAGCTCCGGCGTAGTGTGTAAAATATCCTGCTCTGTATTTTTCCTGGATAAGGAATGGATAAGAAGCATCCTGTACATGCTTTGTTCCGATTCCTACAGGCCACTCAAGCTTTGCAACGTATGGACGAAGATCTACGATCGCACCACCCTGATCCATGTTTACGCACGCTCTCATGTATGGATCGCAGTACCAGAAGAGCTGCTTGTCTGAGCCGTAAAGGATATCTCTCCATGGTGCACACTCAGGCTCGTTGTAGTTTCCTGCGTTTACACCCTTCTTCTCTCTATAGTAATCAGCGAACTCTGACATTGTCATGTCGATGAGCTTGCCCTCTTTCTTTAACTTGCCATAGTAGTTACAACCGTCTGTGTAAGACTTTAAGAGAAGCTCATATGGCTGCTCCCAGCGTCCCATCTTATTCATCCAGCCAGGTCCTACAAACATCATATTGTATGAGTATCCGTTATTGTATTTTGCAAGGTCTCTGTACTGGTCGATCAGGTTATAAAGATATGGGTACTCCCATGTCTTTGTATCATAGATCATACCACGAAGTACGTTCTGTGGATGTGTACCAAAGTTAGATCCATTACCATCATAGCATGCGATCAGGTCTCTTGACAGATGAGGGATTGCTACAATTCCGCTATCTTCTTCCTTATTTGCTGCAGGTGCATGTGTATTCTGCTTTGATGGGATCCATGGTGCCCATGGGCCTCCGTCGAAGAGTGTATACCATGAATTATTACATGTGTGGTAAGCTTTTGGTCCTTCCTCCCAGCATGTTGCAACTGCACATTTTACTGATGGATATTTTTCTTTTATGTAATTTGTGAGGTCAGCGTCCATGTAATATGAACCTGTTGACTCAGGATAGAATCCAAATCTGTCATGGAATTTCTCGAATACATCATTTACGATTGCTTTCTTGTCTTCCATTGAGAACATCCAGATACAGAAATCCTTTGTTTTATACTTCTCACGGAACTCCTCACAAGGAAGTCCTAATAAAGTAAGAGCGATCTCATCACCGAATTCCTCGTGATCATGTTTTGCAAGTTCAACCGCCTCGTCATTGAAAAGTGATGCATATGTCATCTGTATCGTTGTCTTAAGCCCTGCCTCATGAGCAAGTCTCTGCTGTGTCTTGAAGATGTCAAGTGATTCTGTGATAAGTGCCTTATCCCCGATATCCTCTTCTTTTCCCTGACCTGTTACAGTTGCTGAATACTCAGGAACCATTTCCGGACGGTGAATGATATTAACAATAAATTTGTCCATCCCTATTTTCCTCCATTAATACTAATAATTTATAGCTGCAGGTATTGCATATGCCGATGCTTAACTTTCCTTTGCGTATGCGCAACCGTTTGTTCTGAATATAGTATATTACTATAGCATAAATATGTCAATGTGCAATTTTGCTATTTTCTGATGTTCGTTCCTGAACATTTTTCACAAAAATTATCGAATACGCAATTTCATACATTTTCATCTGCGCAATCGGTTGCATTTATTAACTCATTCTAACAAACACTATAAGTTCCCTTTTCCTGTATCAAATCAATATTTGCATGACATCAAAAAAATGCATAAAATATGGCACCGGATCCTATTGCGTTGATTCCTTTAAAACAACCTCATATGGAAGTAATGTGCGTTCTGCTGTCTCCTCTCCTTCGATCTGGTGTAAAAGATTTTTGCATGCCTTGATCCCCAGTTCCTTTGCGTCAAATGACAATGATGTTATTGTCGGCACATTATTTTCAAGTACAGAGCTGTTATAAAATGATGCGATTTTTACTTCGTCCGGCACTTTTACATGTCTTTGTCTGAGTCTTCCCATCGCCTGTGAACATATTCCGTCATCCATACATAATATACAGTCCGTTTTCCTGTTAAGTGCATCGTCAACCGCTTTCTCAACAAATGCCCTGCTCTCAAGATTCATGAACAACAATTCTTTGTTTATCTGCTTTCCAAACTGCTCATATGCTTCCTCAACACCTGAAAGCCTGGTCTTGTTTACAACTATATCTTCATTGCCACCTAAAATCGCAATTTTTTTCATTCCCCGCATCAAAAGAATTGATGTAAGCTCACGACATGCACTTTTGTGGTCATGATCGATCTGCTTTACATTTTTGTACCTCGATGAGCCGGCTGTGACAAACGGAATTCCCTTATCCTGTAAAAATGTAATCTGCGGGTCTTCAATCATAGTCCGAAGTAAGATGACCCCATCAACCTTTCCATTCTTTATTATTCTCGTAAGACCTGTCATATCATTTCCCGATCCTATGCAAAGAAGAATATCATATTCCATCATTCCTGCAATTTCCTGGATTCCCATTATTGCCTCCTGAAAAAACGGAAGGTCAACAAGAGCATAATCCCCCGGCATGACAACGCATATATTAAAAGTCTTTGACTGGGCAAGACTCTTTGCGATAACATTTGGTTTATAATCATATTTATCTATATATTCAAGTACTCTCTTACGCGTAGCTTCTCCTATACGGCCTTTACCCGATATAGCCCTGCTTACTGTAGTCTTCGAAACTCCTAGTGCTTCTGCTACATCTGATATTGTAATATTTTTCTCACTCATAAAACACTCTCCTGAACAACTATATTTTGTTGCGCTATATAATTGTCTATGTTTTATACTGTTTTGTCAAGATTATCAATTGTCTTCTTTTATTTTCGTTCTTTTATTTATATTTTTTTGCGTTTATTGTCTAATTTTCATATTTTTATAATATTCATAACTTTACTCCGTAGATATTCCAACTCTTTTGCGCAATTATGAACAACTTCTATTCATTTTTCCTTTTTTGTTGTTTTTCTATAACCGGCATGCTATACTTATATCAGATAACACAAACTTTCTATAAGGTAGTGCCAAATGATGATGGTGGCATCTTGGCAGCACCCTGCCATAATAATGTAGGAAGTTTTAGTAAATAACTAATCAATTTGGGAGGAATATATGACAAATAATAATAATATTTTATATGGGGCGGCATACTATGACGAATATATGCCATATGACAGGATAGAAACAGATATGCAGATGATGAAGGATGCAGGCATGAATGTTATAAGGATCGCCGAATCGACATGGAGTACCTGGGAGCCACAGGAAGGTGTTTTTGATTTCACACATCTTCACCGCATGCTGGACTGTGCAGTTAAATATGATATGAAAGTCATCATAGGAACTCCTACATACGCTATACCATCATGGCTCGCAAAAAAATATCCTGATATAATCGCTGTCACGCATAATGGTCAGGAACTGTACGGACATAGACAAAATATGGATATAACAAATCCCCATTATCTTCATCATGCTGAAATTATAATCGAGAAGCTTATGGAAGAAGTAAAGGATTATGACTGTGTCATAGGCTTCCAGCTGGATAATGAAACCAAATCTTACGACACATGTACTGTGTATGCGCAGAAAAAATTTATAGATCACCTAAAAAATAAATGGCCTGACATTAAAGAGTTCAATCATGAATTTGGTCTTGACTATTGGAGCAACCGTGTTGATAACTGGGATGATTTTCCTGACATCCGAGGCACGATAAACATGAGCCTTGATGCTGAATACAAAAAATTCCAGCGCAGTCTTGTATCCGATTTTCTGGCATGGCAGTCAGGTATTGTTAAAAAATACAAGCGCCCTGATCAGTTTATAACACAAAACTTTGATTTTGAATGGCATGATTATTCATTTGGTCTCCAACCTGAGGTAAACCATTATGAAGCCGCACAATGTCTTGATATCGCCGGATGTGATATTTATCATCCTTCCCAGGATTCTCTTACCGGTCGCGAGATAACTGTATGTGGAAACATCGCAAGAGGTCTTAAAGGAACCAACTATCTCGTCCTTGAGACAGAAGCAGCCGGAAATCATCCTTGGCTGCCATATCCGGGTCAGCTGCGTCTTCAGGCAGTAAGCCATATCGCAAATGGTGCAAATATGGTTGAATACTGGCACTGGCACTCTATACACAATGCAATAGAAAGCTACTGGAAAGGTGTGCTGTCCCATGACCTTAAGCCAAACAGACTCTACCGGGAATGTTGTGTAATAGGAAATGAGTTTAAAAAATTTGGAAACCAGATAGTAAACCTTAAGAAAAATAACCGTTTTGCCGTAATTGCAGACAATGCCTCACTGACAGGCTTAAATGAGTTTAAACTCAATAACGAGAGCGACACCAACTATAACAGCATTTTCCGCTGGCTTTGTGATACATTATATCTGCTTAATATAGAATATGATGTGATTCCTGCTGATCCAGCACAATTTGTAAACTATGATAATATACTGGTTCCAGCGCTTTACAGTGCATCTGATGAAGTCCTTCTGGCTCTTGATTCTTTTGTACAAAATGGTGGAAATCTTATTGTGACATTTAAAAGCTGCTTTTCTGACGAGCATTTAAAAATACATTCTGATGTCCAGCCATACATATTAAATAAGGCACTTGGTATAACATATGATGAATTTACGCTTCCTGTAAATGTAAATGTGACATTTAATGGCGTAACTTCCGCTGCAAAAGACTGGATGGAAATGGTAAACACTACAACCGCTAAAGCTTTGTGCACCTACGAACATAAAGTCTGGAATGCCGCCGCTGTTACAGAGAATTCATATGGCAAAGGACGTGCTATGTATCTTGGAACTTATTTTGGGGAAGATACTCTCCTTGAAATATTTAAATATTTCTTCAAGACGGATGGATTTGACAAAGAATTTCATGCTGCATATCCTGTAGTTGTAAAACGTGGCATCAATAATGATGGCTGCAATGTCTCTTTTCTTTTAAATTACAGCAATGATACGCAGAATGTAACATGTAATACAGGTAGCTATAAGAGTCTTACAGATGATACGATCATCTCTGCCGGTCAGACTATCTCCTTAAAGCCATGGGATATCTGTATCCTTTTAGAATCATAAAAAGCAGAAGATGCAGCTATTGTTTTAGTTGCATCTTTTTTATCAATTATTATTTTATTGTGTACCTGCATCTGCGCCGGCTGCTTCCACCTGTCTGCGGTGCCTGTGGATCTGCTGAAGGCTGTACCTCCTGCTGGTCTGCCTCGGGCTGACAGCTTCCTGCTGCGCCTGCTCCTGTAACTGTGCATAATAAGTTTCCGCATCGACAAGTGCCTGATAATTAGATACGTATGATTTTGCTGTATCTGAAAGACTATCATACTGGCTTCTTGCTGATGATATCGCATCCGCTGATTCCAGCGTAACTTCCCCAATTTCATCGATCGCACTTATTACTGTGCCTGCTGCATCTTTATCTGCCGCTGCTGTATTTTCAGTTCCCGGAAGTTCATACACAAGTACCGGATAATTTTTCTCAACTGTATTATAAATTGTTTCTGCAACACTGTATGGAAGATTTACACATCCATGTGAACCTCTTTGATTTATATATAACTCCGCCGAACGTGGCGCCATGTAGCATCGTGCATGCCGACATTGCCGTTAAACGGCATCCAGAATGACACAGGAGTTGAATAGTTCTCCCCATTTAACGTAGCATCTTTTTGTTTGTATGTAAGACCGAACACGCCTGTTGGTGTTCCGTTTCCTTTTGAAGTATTGCCTGATACAAAGTCTGATTCAACAACAAGTGAACCATCTTTATATACAAATAAATGCTGTGCTGTAAGATTTATCTCGACATAGGAGTTTCCATAATCGTTTCCTGTATGGCTGTTTGCTGTGTATTTATAATTTAGATCTCTTGTTACAGGCTCTCCTCCTTCGATATCATTTTTTATCTGCTCTGCCTCTGCATCCTCATCAATTTTCCAGCCGTAATGATTATTGTCTATTGTAACAGTCTGTCCATATGAAGTTGCAAGCTTTTCAGCCCTGCCAAATGTATTGTATTTTTTCTCAAGCCCTTTTACATAAGCAAGTATTTTATCTGTGTCTATCGTAACTGACATATCATCCTGGATTTCGAGCCACTCACCAAAAGTACCTGCGTCCAATACATCCGTATCATCACCTATCTGATATGTGATAACAGACTTTGCATACTCGTTCATTTTATCAACTGCGCTCTTAAGTCCGTCATTATCGCCCTTGATCTGTGGCTGTATATATCCACCATCCTTTGCTATGTCATAATTTTCCTTAAGGCCGTAAATGCAGTCCTCTATACCTTTTATAAAGCTGTCTGGATCTATTGCCGTTCCATCAACAGCCTCCACAACCGTAAATCCATCATCCTTATCATACTTAGATGCTGTCGCATCCACAGGCATGACCTGCATTTTATCACTCATACAGTTAAGCTCTTTTACTGCTGCGTCAAATTTTGTTTTATCAAACGTAACTATCGCATAACTTGTTATATTATCCGGATCAAATAATCTGTTGATCCATGTAAAACCATTCTGTTTTTTTATTAGATTCTTTACTGTATCATCCCATTGAAGCTCAAGACCGATGTCATCTCCTTTTAATTCGTCAACTGTTCCGTCCCTCTCTGTGATCTCCAGCTTATAATTCTTAATTTCATCCTGCCATTCTCTTAAGACTTTATCTGCGGAATATCCTGATACACCAGCTCCGTTGAGCTTAGTCCTGAAACAGAAATGGCTCATAAAATATATAGAAATGCCTATATATGCTGTTAAAAGGATTCCGGCTGCAATTCCTGCAATAATAAGAATTTTTTTTACTTTTTTATCCTGTGTGTCTTTCTTCAAAATAAGACCTCTCTTTCCAAAAACATTCTTATTTATTATACGTTTAAAATTTTTACTGTCAAATAATTTCCTAAACTGTAATATTTCCGTAACCTTTTTGTCTTATTTTATATAACTTTCCAGATGTAAAAGGTTGATAGAGCCCTCTGGGATTGGTGCTTATGTATCCCGGATGTTTTCCTGACGCAATAGAATGTTTGAAAATCAAGTGAATTTTTTTATGATAAAAATATACAAAATATTATTATTTGAAGGTATTAAATCTTAATTTTTTCATAAAATTTATTAACTATTATCTAAGTATATTGTTTGTGATATTTTTCAGTGATATAATTCTGAACGGATAATTTTTAAGTTTTACAGCATAGGTGAAATAAATGAGAAAATTGAAGGATTTTATAACTAATTTTTTTAAACAATACAGACATATCTGGATTCTTTCATATTTTGCGATATATCTCGTCTGGTTTAATTATCTTGAGAAGACGGTCACTACACATTTCCACGTCATTCATGTACCGATTGATGATTACATACCATTCTGTGAGTATTTCGTAATTCCATATATTATGTGGTTTGGATATGTCGCATGGGGAATCACATACACAGCATTACATAACAAAAACGATTTTTACAGGCTGTGTGGTTTCCTTTTTACAGGCATGACTATTTTTCTTATCGTATCGACTCTTTATCCAAACGGACAATATTTACGTCCATATTATTTCAGCCACCATAATTTATGTACTACACTTTGTGAATGGCTGTATTCTACTGATACACCGACAAACCTTTTTCCGAGCATACATGTTTATAATTCACTCGGTATACATTTTGCGGTTATGAAAAGCGAGGAGCTTAAGGATAAGAAAACAGTCCGCATCCTATCTTTTATATTATGTACCAGCATTATAATGGCAACAATGCTTATCAAACAGCATTCTGTGTTTGATGTATCTACGGCATTCATACTTGCTTTTGTCATGTATAATCTCGTTTATGTAAGAAACTGGTCAAAACTCCCTCAGAGTTCTGCCGGACACTTAAAAGACAAAAAAAGACTTCCACAGGTATAAACCTGCGGAAGTTTTTTATTACATATGTTTTGTTGTCCATGCCAATATATCATTATAAACCTGTTCTTTACCTATTTCATTTAATATCTCATGTCTAAAACCCTTGTAAAGTTTGCATTCTACATCCTTTTTTCCTGACTTTAGGAACATTTCATAAACCTTTCTCACTCCAGCGCCCAGATCACCGACTGGATCATCATCACCTGATATTATATACAATGGAATATCGTCCGGAACCTTGTCCACATTTTCCTGTCTGCAGTCATACCTGACAGCTTCCATAAGTCCACGGTATCCGTTCATCGTAAAAATATAAGCACACATAGGATTTTTATAATATTCCTCAACTATTTCAGAATCTCGTGTGAGCCAGCTGTTTTTTGAATCCTTTCCTGTCATATCAAACTTTCTGTATGATCTATTGTAAGTCATATTTGTGATCATCTGGCTTCTGTAATGTCCACCATGGATTTTTGCTGCAAGCCCTGTGAGAAATAACCCGAATCCTGTTGTATGTGCCGGCACATATCCGGTTCCGCATATCAGCGCACCTGATATACCATTTGCATATATAGACAAATACTTGCGGAGCATATATGATCCCATACTGTGCCCAAACATAAAATATGGCATATCAGGATTCTCTTTCTGTATTATAGTTCTTAGTGTATGCATATCAGATACAAGCACTCCACTTGGATCATCCTTTGGAAAATAAACCATAATCATTGTCGCTTTTTACGGAATGTCCATGACCTATATGATCATGTCCGACAACCATAAATCCATGCTCTGTCATAAACTCTGCGAATGGCTCATATCGTTCTATATATTCTATCATTCCGTGTGCGATCTGAAACACAGCTTTATAGTTTCCATTATCCGGTATCCATTTTACAGCATGGATATCTGATGTTCCATCCTTTGATTTAAAAGTAAATTCTTCTCTCCTCATATGTACCTCTTATCTGCCTCTTATCTATTACTTTAGTTAATATGGTTATATATTGACTCTAGTGCGTCTTTTATCTCAGCCGAACTGTCATTCTGCGTTTCTATTTCTGACCTTATATCATCTATAGTAAGCCTGTTTCTCTCCTCATATTTGCCAATCTCTTCCTGCGCATTTTTTAATGTGATAAGCTGCTGTTTATAACCTTCAAACATCTCCGGCGAGATCACATCGCATTTTGAAAATTCCTTATTCAGGTTCATTCCCTGCTTCATAAGCTTTGTTGTGGCAACATTATTTTCTTTAAGAAGTGAAACAAGCTTCGATACCTGTTCCTGAAGTTCATCTATCTGTGCATTTGAAGCCTCTACTTCTTTCTTTAGCTGTTCTATCACATCTATATATTCATTTGAAGCTACCCTTACATCCTCTGCCGCATTCACAAAAAGCTTGCCGTTATCCCCTAAACGTCCTGCCTCTATTGCGGCATTAAGTGCTAAAACACTCATCTGCTTGCTGTATTCTGTCATTTTTTGTGCAAGCATCATATAGTTTCTGTTATGCTCCTTAAATCTGCCCGGAACTTCTGTAAGGTACTTAGAAGGAGAAGTAAAATGCTTATTGTCTTCAACCAGACTACATGTAGCTTCGTACTGTTTTGCCACTGCCTCAGAAGCATTATGCAGATTATCGATATTATCTGCCGCCTGTTTTCCGATCTCTTCTATTGATTCTCCTAATTGAGCGATTTCTCTAAGGCTGTCCTGCGAGAATTCAGTTATTTTTCCGGCATTATTATGGATCTGATCCAGCGATGTACTGACTATTTTTCTGGATTCAGATATTTCATGATAATCTGCCTCTATTACATCTTTTTTTTCGCCTGCTTTTTGGAAATACTTTTCATTTCTCACAAGCTTTTCTTTCATTTCAGATATTTCTTCCTGAATTATACGATTCTTATTACCAAACACAAAATCTTCTCCTTATCAGTCTTATGTACTCTCGGAATCTTCTAAATGAAGAATTCTGAGATAGATTTTTGATATACAATGACATTTTCGCAGTGCGTACACGGTGTGTACGACGAGAAAATGGAAGCAGTATATCGGAAATATAGCCAGAATTATTCGTTTAAAGAAGATTCCGAGAGTACATTCTTTAAAGTGATACGTCTATTCTATCACTTGTAATATAGAATTTCAAACTGTAAGCTGACAGTTTCCCTAAATATATTTATCTTTGGTGAATACACTATTGAAAGTACAATATTATTTGTTTTTCCTTCAAATGCATTTTTTACCATACTTTCGCCATAGTTTTCCTGCATGTATTTTATAAATGTTTCTACGTCACCGAAATATATTGCCTGATAAACCAGATCCTGACTGCTCTTTAAAGATAGTTTTAGTACGTTCCGGTTCTTTCCGAGGATCCACATTCTTGATACCGAAAGATTTCTGTCAGCAAACACCGGTTTACTATTATCCTTTCCATACGGCTCCAGTATTGAAAATTCATTTATGAGTTCCATCGTGACATAATCAACCGGCATCGGAACATCTATCATTATTTTACGGACCAGATCTTCGTCACTTAATCCTGAATTATCATTAATCCTGATCCTGAATTCTTCTACATTTTCTTCTGGCAGTGAAAGACCTGCTGCCATCGGATGCCCTCCAAATTTGCTAAAAAGATCTTTACATTCACACATTTTTTCGTACATGTAATAACATTCTATTGACCGCCCGGATCCTTTTACCCCATCCTCGCCTTTTGTAAGCACAAATACCGGCCGGTTATATTTTTCCCTGATTCTTCCAGCTATTATACCCGCTATGCTTTCATGCACATCCGGCAGATAGATAACAAGTACCTTATCGTCTGAATATCCGTTTTCTTCTATAGTTGATATTGCAAGTTCAAAGCCCTGCCTTGTCATCTCTTTTCTCTCGTCATTTAATGCTACAAGTCCGCTTGCAATAAGCGCTGCCTCCCCTTCTGATCCGCTGCATAAAAGCTTAAGTGCACGCCTTGCCGTGTCAAGGCGTCCTGTTGCATTTATACATGGTCCAAGCACAAAACCAAAATGATATGACTCCACGTTTTCAGGTTCCAATCCGCATTGTAATATAAGTGCTTTCATTCCGATATTTTTTGTATGATGTATACGTTTTAGCCCTTCTTTTACAATAATACGGTTTTCACCAGTCAGCGGCATCACATCCCCTACTGTCGCAAAGGCAGCATTTTCTATAAATTCAAAAGCCTCCTCATTGCTTATTCCGAGTCTTTCATATAAAAGTATTACGACCTTCCATGCTACTGCTGCTCCACACAACTCCTTATATGGATAATCACAATCCGCCTGATGTGGATTCACGATCGCATCCGCCCTGCTTTTTATATATATCCTCTCTCCACTTTCTTCGTTATATGGAACCGCATGATGATCTGTAACAAGCATAGTCATCCCAAGGTCTTTTGCATGTGCTATCTCATCGATCGCAGCTATCCCATTATCACATGTTATTATAGTGTCTATTTTATCGTCATATGCCTTATTTATCAGTTCTACATTAAGCCCATATCCATCCTTTATACGATCCGGAATCATGCAGCTTACATCTGCCCCGGCACGTTTTAATGCTTTTAGCAGAATATATGTAGACATAACACCATCTATATCATAATCCCCGATGATCCGTATCTTTTTTTTCTGTTTTATCTTTTCAGTCAATATATCTATCAGTTTGTCTGAATCTTTCAAAAGTTTTGGATCATACAGATCGTCAATGCCTCCGTTTATATACATGTTTATATCGTTATCACCGATGACATCACGATTTCTTATTATTCTGGCTGTAACCTTATCTATCCCGAATTTTTTTCCTATTTCTATAAAATCAGCCCTCTTGGCCATTACCATCCATTTTTCCATATTCAACCTTTTCCAATGTAAGTCCACATGCCGGTGCTGTGTATCCTGCATTTTCTCTATTCTTTGATTCAAGTATTTTTCTATTGATCCGGGTTGTCTTCTTCCATCACCGATTTCGATGAGTGTTCCCGTAATTATCCTTATCATGTTTTGGAGAAATCCATCTCCTGTATAAGTGATCACAATATTATCAGACTGTTTTTGTACATCTATTGAATAAACAGTCCTCACTGTAGATTTTTTCATTTTTTATTGCCACAGAACGACTTAAAATCATGCGTACCTTCAAGATGTTTTGCAGCCTCCTGCATTTTTGCTGTGTCAAGTTTTCCGTCATATTCATACATATATCTATGCCTGAAGACATCAGGTACTATGCCAGTATGAATTGTGTATACATAGGTTTTTGAGATGGCATTATACCGGCAGTGAAAGCGAGGCTTAACCTCCTCTATGGAAGTTACTGCTATATCAGATGGCAGATACTTATTAAGCCATGTAAATATTTCTTCTTTTGTATACTTCTCATCTATGTGAAAATTTGCACACTGTCCCCTCGCATGCACTCCGGCGTCAGTCCTTCCGGAACCTATGACTTCGACCGGTGCATTGCAAAGCGTAGACAGTACGTGTTCTATTTTTCCCTGTATTGTATCCTTCGTACTTTTTTGTACCTGCCAGCCCTTGTAACGTGTGCCGTCATATTGTATTTTTATCAGATAGTTTTTCATTTTCTATTCCTTTTACATAAGCTCAGCAATCCTTGTGACTGCCACATAAATATTTGATATTTCATACCATGTATTATAATCCACAATTCCCGTAACCGGAAGACCAAAAACTGATTGAAATTTTTCAACAGCTTCCTTCGTTTTATTTCCGTATATCCCATCCGGTACGATCGCTGGAATTGCCGGATATGATTTTGCTATACGTGCCAGCTGCTGCTGCATCTGGTATACTTTATTTCCGCGTGATCCTACTGTAAGATCATATCCTGGCCACGATGCCGGAATTCCCGATATGCCCTCCGCTACATTTATATACATATTGCTCCCGTAGAAGTGTCTTAAAATTTCGATAGGACTGTAACCCTGATCTCCAAGATTCTTGGACCCCCATTGTGTCAACCATTGTGCAAGTGCGTACTGATTAATTTTATGGGTACATTTAAGCTTTTAAGCAGGGTATTTTATATCATTTTTCCGCTCTTTATTTTTACATCATAACTGCCATTGTAACCAAAATCAACCTTTGAATTTCTGACGTACCATATTCCCTGGTCGTTTGATACAAGTCCATTATATTTGAACGTGATCGTGCCTTTTTCAACATACCACCAGCCCTGATCATTCTGGACTAAACCGGTATGGCCAAAGTCAACCTTTCCATTCTTTACATAGAACCAGCCGTGTTCATTCTTCTCCAGTCCGGTACGTTTAAAATCTACTTTTCCATTTCTTACATAGAACCAGCCATTTTTGTTTTTGGCAAGGCCTGTATATCCCGTATCTACTCTTCCATCTTTGTAATAATACCAATTTCCATCTTTATTCTGAATATCTGATAATCCGTTCAAACTTCCTACCTCCAGTCCTGTTATTCCTTTTACTATGGCATTGGCCATTTTCTGTGCATTATATATTCTCTTGTCATCAGCATCATCCACAAAACAACACTCGATTAGCATTGCAGGGGCATTTGCCCTATGTAAAAAGTAAAGTCCTGTGGTGTACTTTAATCCTCTGTTTGTAAATCCAAGGCTTGCTATGGCATCAACAGTTCTCTGTGCATAAGGTTTTGCTTTGCTTTGCTTTCACTATAGAGCCACACTTCTGTGCCGCCGTTTTTTCCGTCTCCGCTATAATCATCCCTTCCGGAATTAAAATGTATTGATACATCAAGATCTACATCATGCGAATTGCACTTTGCAACAATCTTTTTTAGAACATCGTTTTGAGATGTTCCGTTGTCTACCGTGCAGTCATAGACTGTATGGCCAAGTTCTTTAAGACGTTCGATAACGATGTCCTTTACTATTCTGTCTTCCCTTGATTCGTCAAGTAATCCTACAGCCCCACAGGCTGTCTTGCCTGCAGGGTTGTGTCCTCCGTGTACGTTGATAATCATATTAATCCTCGCTTTCTACCTCTGGTAAACCTGCTATTGATGTAAGTATAGATGCAAGACCCGCTACAAACGTTGTCTGTAGCATAATAGACCATGCTGTGTCACTAAATGCGCCTATCACAAGCATTGATCCGGCTACCTGTGCCATTGTTTTAATTGCCCTGATTCCGGCCGCCTTAAACCATTTCTTTGTATCCACACTTGGTTTTAATACACAATTTTTCATTTTATTTTCCTCTCTTTCTTCTCCAAATGGAGTTCTTCTATCTCATTTTTCATTTTAGTTACCGTACCATTGCCTCCCAATGCATGATAAGCATCATACATTTCACAATAATTCTGATAGGCATATGAAGGAATTTCCCCTAGAGCCATATACTTATCATGATATTCTATGAGTTTAACTCTCAGCAGGAGCATTGTCCCTTTACTGTTTGCATCCCTATCACTTTTTTGTTTCTTTAACAGCCAGACTATATATCCCAATATCGTAGGAAGTACAATACTATACGTCTTCATCAAAAATTCTCCCACTCTATGCCGTCCTTTCCCATATATATACTGCTTTGTATGGCGGCATATTGTTATGAGCACTACCGCCACCAATATTAGATGTATTTCCTTCATAAGATACACTATGGGCATGACTTCCAGCATTATCTGCTTTACCTCTTACATATACAGCATGTCTATGAGTTCCGTTATAGCCTACAGTCGCAGACGCTTCAAAATAATGCCCATGACTTCCGCCATTATACGTTTGCTGGTGATATGTCTTATTTAATGCAATCGCACTAACCGATCCTCCCGCATAATTAAATGTATTTGTTCCACTTCCTGCACAGCGATCAAATCCATGTGAATGATCTCCATTAATACTTGTATTTCCTTTTACTGTAGCACTGTGGCTGTGACTTCCATCATCACTTGTTTGACACTGACCTGACAATGTATGAGCATGTGTTCCGTCATAACTTGTTGATGTATCAAAACTAAACCCATGACTATGTGACGGTATCTCATTACTACTCAAAGTATGCGTCTCTTCTCCACCAGTACTGTTTACCTCATGGCTTGCGTTTGCCCCAAGCAACATTCTACCCTCAATCTTTACCCATTTGGAGCCACCATATATATTTTTAACTTTTGCTTCCGTATCTAACGTGGTTGATTGAACAATCATACCTACGTGCGACTGTACTTTGTTTAATTTCTTATATACAGCATCCACAATGTCTGAAAGATTATCTCCTAAATCCGCTAACTTTGTTATCTCTCCGATATCGTCCGCAGATTTCTTTATCTGCTTGTCCATTTTATTAAGAGTCTCTGCATTTACAGGTGTCTTCTTAGATGGCCAATCCTCAAAATTTGTCAGTTCATAACTCATTTTCGTACCTCCTTATCTTTTAACCGGATATCCTATGGTCTGTACTGCTGCCACCATACTATCCACCGCTATCAATCTATAATAGGATCCATCATAAATAAATAATGCTGTATCTCCCGCCATAATAAGTCCATCTGTGATAAATTCTGATTGAGAATAAATCGGTTTCGCACCAGAACCATTTATATTAAGTGTTGCATTTGTCGGAACATTTTCCTCGAATCTGATAACACAGATACCATTACTGGAAAGTTTGAAATCATCATTTATTATCTCTTTGTCTGTTCCGGTTGTACTGCACACCAGATACCCCTGTCCCAGATCCATATTGGTATATTGTGTATCCTCATCCTCCCGCCAGCCCGGATTGCCCTTGTCATCTGTCTTCCAAACTTTATTGGCCTGTCCTTTTCCACTTGAAACATATCCTTCGCTTGATGATGTATTCTGTTTCCACGTATCCGTTTTCTGGTATCCACTATCATTTTCCAATTCACTAAGCTTACCCGGAATCGGCGGTGTGTCATACAAATCTTTATAATTTGCACTAAAGGCCACCGCTTTTAAGTCATTAAACAGCTTTACTATTTTTCCGATAATTACATCTATGCTGTCGCCCTTTGTGATTTCACTTCTCTCACTAAATTCTGTAATATCCGGAATCTGTTCAGAAATAGGTTTATTTTCAACTCTATCCAATCCAAGTGACTTTTTGGTTATGACCACATTTCCCTGCTGAAAATCATCTTCCATCTCTCCCCGGATACCTGTTACATTCTGTCCTGCCAGACAATCCCAGTATCCATCATGTGTATAATAAACATTTGTACCCGCCGGATAATGTACAGATGATCCCTCTTTAAAAGTCTCGTCTGTATCAAATTCATTTGAAATGTTATACATATAACCGGACTTTTTTTCTACATCTGCAAGTTTTTCAAATACAATTGTTCCCATCGGAAGTAAAGAACCGGCAAGACCATCAGATAACTGCTTAACCTTTTCATAATAGTATTTTGCATTGTCGGTATTTTCGTTTTCTCTTGTCTCGGTTTCACCTACTGCATAACTTTTTGCAAACATGGCATTTTCTTTTGAACTCTCTGCACTTTGCTTTGCTGACAAAACATCATTACTACAACTTTGTGCCGCCTTTTGTGCATTAAGTTCTGACTGCTTTGAATTTTGTTCTGCGCTTACCGCAATATCACTTTCATTCTTAACCTTTTCCATAAGAATTTCTGTACTATTTAAATTCTTTTCTGCAGCATCAATCTTTTCAAAAACCTGATCTTTGTACTCAAGTACTGACTGCTGGGATTCTGTTACACGCTCATGTAATTCTCTAACCGCATTTTCTGATTCTTTGACTTTCTCTTCTGCTTGAGCCGCCGCAAGTTTAGAATCATTTGCACTTTCTGACATTTCCTTTGCATATTTTGCATATGCCTCTGCTGCTTTAGATGCCTTAGTTGATATATCTGCCGAATTCTTTGCTATGGCACTATTGCTCTCAACTTTTCCCATGAGATCAGATGTATCACTCAAATTTTTTTCAGCTTCACCAACCTTTTCAAGTATCTGCTCTCTGCACTCAGTTGCAATCTGCTCTGATTCTTTTGCACTTTTTTGGGATTCTTTTGCATTCACTTCTGATTCTGCTGCCTTTTCCTGCGAATCTTTCGCACTAAGCTGCGCATCTGAAGCTGCCATTGATGCATTTTTAGCAGACTCCTCTAATTGTTTTACATTATCTGCTGTTGTATTGGCTTTTTCCACAAGACCATATGCATCTGCGCACAGATCCGATACTTTCTCAACACTCTCTGCTGTCTTCTTATTATTTTCTTCTGCTGATAGCAAAGAATTTTCTATAGCTGTCTTATACTCTTCGATGGTGCTGGCGCAGCCTTCAACAAAATTTCTATTTTCCTGCACGCTTTCAGCATTATTCTTACACTTCTCTGCTGCATTTAAAGTTTCATCTTTTGACTGTGCTATATCATTTTCCATCTGCTCTATATTTTCTTTTGTAAGTTCTATCCTCTGTTCTATATTCTCTGACTGCTGACTTGCATCCTGTGCAGTCTGCGCATATTCCTTCGCACTTGCAAGTACCTGCCCCAGTGCACTATATGAATTTTCTGTTTTAATGCTGTTCTGATCCACAACACTTTTACTTACATACAGACTGAACTCCGGGCTTATTACAATCGCACCATCTTCAAACGTAAGCTTTATCTGACACACGCTCTCTCCCAGAACAGATGTATCTCCGGTTCGTAATGTATAATGCAGTTCATTACTATACATCACTAACTCATTATCCGCCTCACTCCCATCCGGCCGCTTTATCAATATCTCTGCAAAAATAAGATTCTTTAAATCATACAGTGTTCCATTATTTGCAATCGTAAAATGGAGTGTTCTGGTAAGGGTATCTCCCATCCTTACATATATTGCCGCCTTATTTTTTACCCGGTTAACATCAAGTCTTATATTTTCAACAACATTGTTCTGCATTCTCTCCCTCCTTTCACTCACATTGTAAAAAAATAAGCAGGGGATTTCTCCCCTACTTATTCATGACTATTTACTTTTTTCTGCTGCTTTCTTCTCCCAGTTCTGAATTTTCTTCATGGCATCACTTTTACTCTCACCAAGATACATATATGCCGTTAATAACACATTCTGTATATCTGCTTTATTGTTTGATTTCAGATACACCTCTTTAAAATCACTTGTTATGGCACTCTTTATCTTCTTATCATCAACACCCTTTCTTCTAAGTACATCAATCTGGTTCATTATGTCCTGCCTGTCTGCTGACGGATTTTTAATAGACTTACTTATGGAATCCTGCAAAGAATTATATTTCGAATAAGCCCGGCCGGACTTTCCCTCTTTGGTCTGCGAGTACTTCCACTCATCAAGTTTATCCTGTATATCAGCATTGCTCATCCCCTTAACGTCTTTTAAGTATTTTTTAGCTTCTTTTGCCGATATCTTTTTTCCCAGATAAAGTTCTTTTATTTTCTTTGTCATCTCATTATCGACACTTTCAGATTTCAGATACGTCTCCATGTCCTTACGGACTCTCTTATATTCTTCCTTGTCGTTAAAATACGAATCTACTAAAACATCTATCTTAGATATATCCTTTCCATACTCTTCTTTCCAGTCTATATCAGATATTGTCTTAATTGCTTTTGGTTCGTCCTTTCCAGCACCATTAACGAGATAATCCTTAAATTCCTCTTCTGATAACTCACCGGCACTATATCTTTCCTTCATCTTCTTTGTTACACCATTAATAGCATTATCCGGGTTTTCCAATATACTTTCCTGCTGCTCCAGCAATCTATCAAACTCCTTTGTTGCACCATTTAAATATGCATCCGCAATTCTGTCATACTGACTTTCTATGTCTGCTGATCCATAGAAGATATCATCATCTGTATCTATTCCATTCGCCCATTTATTTCCCCATCTGAAACCGGCATTCAGAGTATTATGCATATTTTGTAATGGTGCCCCTGTAAACTGACTTAATGATTCAACTAATTTTACAGAATACAGTTTCAGGCTATATACTGCCTTATCCTGCTGTTCATCTGTCTTTGAATCCTGTAAATCACTTACAGCCTTTTCTATTTTCAGCAAATCTTCTGAAGTATTATTTATAAGTTCTATAATAGGAACCTGCATGCCATAATATTTATCTCCCATTGTTAACGCTGAAAATTCCTCATAGATTTCCTGTCCCATCAACAGGCATCCTGCAAATGTATCAGCCATTCCACTAAAGAAGAAATCTCTTACTTTGATTCCATCATAATTTCCATCCTCATCTTTGAATGCATCCATTTTATGATAGAATGTCTTGGCCAATATCGTCATGCCACTAAAAACAGCTGCCGCAACTATCTGAGAACTGATCGCATGGAAAAGATTTCCCGTTGCCTTTCTTAATTCAGCTTTTGTCTGAGTATTTTTATCAGCCTTATATTTCTTCATTTTAGCCGTATATTCTCCGATGGCATCATACATTATTCCAAAGTTCTGCAATGACTGTGTCTTAAACATAAATATCTGTTTTAAAAGTGCATTCGGATTTCTCGTTATATCTGCCTGATGAAGCTTTGTGTAGTTAGGCTGTGTCTCTGTAACAATTTTGGTAAACACATCTGATACTTTATCCCAGTATGCCTCTGACCCCTTTTGAAGTTCTTTGTTATGTATGTCAACATAATACTTCGCTGCATATTCCAATGTTCTGACTGTGCCTACATCCATCGCTGTAATCCAGTCAAGTCCACCCTTCACTTTATTCTTTGCTTTACTGTTCTCAGTGACATCCGCAACCCTGCTTCTAGCATTTCCTTCTGTTCTTGTCCACAAATAAGGATTTCTTCTTTCAAGTTCCTCTATTCCCTTTTGTGTAATAAATCCTTTTCCTATATCTTTCATGGCAAGCATCAATGGTCTATAACCTACAACTGCCCCGGCTGTCGGATAAGATGCTGCCTGTTTCATTGCAACACTTACATTAAGTGTTAATGTTGATCCCGCAAATCCACTTCTCAATTTGTCGGCTATTGTAGACTGTGTGTGTCGTCCCCCCTGAATATCGTCAACTATATTCTTCAGATAATTTTCATCTACGCTTCCCCAGTGTTTACTTAATGAATTTTTTACACTTTTCAAGTTTCCGCTCTCATCATGGAAAGTTGAATTAATAAGCATATTCCAGTTCCGGACCGGTACCGCATATGCCACATACCGGGCTGTAGATGCCGTCTGTCTTGTGAGTACCTCTGTTATATCCTCTAGTAATATCGGATTCTTACTCTTTACACGCTCCTTTAAGAATCCACTTCCCTCAATGGTCGCATCTTTAACTAAATTTCCCCATGTAGTTTTTGTAAAATTTGTATCCGTTCTTATTGGAAAATAATTTTTAGTTCTTGCCACCTCATATCCCCTTGTAGCAAGGGAAACTTTATTGATCTCATCACCAAAATATTTATGAAATACTTCTTTAGATGCCTTTAGAAATTCTTTTTCAAATGGACTCAAATCCTTTTCAAGATTTCTTATACTTTTCTCATACTTGGTGATTCATTCTCAAGCAATTCATGATTTCCTGATTTTAGAGCATCAAGTACTAAATTATATGACAAATACCTATATGTCTTTGCATTCTTCCATGCTTCTTTTGTCTTTCCCTTTTCATATAATTTTAAGTCAGGTACCGTGAAACCATCATTTAAAATATGATACATATTTGATTTGTTATAACTGTGCATGATTATTGAAAGTCTCATTGCCTTTGTTACCTTTACCGGATTACCTTCATCATCCTTCAGTCCCACATCAACAAGATCTTTCTCTTTTGTTGATACAAGTTTTTTCATATTGGCTCGGTCATCCATAAGATCTTCATATACATCACAGACATGTCTTTCTACTTCAAGCTGTTTTTTCTGTCCTTCTTCCAGCTGATTGTACATTGACATTATTACACTGTCATCCTCGTACCCTGACAGCTTTCTAAACTCTCTTCTGGCATTCAGATGCATCGTTGCATATTTATGGATTTTTTCCTGTACTATATTATTTATACCCTTTCCGGCTTCAAGTTCCTTTACCGCCATCTTTGCAGCCTCATGTACTTCCTGTACCTTCTTATTGGCAATAAGCTTATTCGCATTGCTGATCTGTTGTTTTACCGCTGATACAATATTGTATACTTCCTGCAGTTCATTATTATTAAGCTGCATATAATGTCTTCCGCTAAATATTTCTGACAGTCTGCCTATTTTTTGAGATATATTTTCATCATAATCAAACTCAAAATTCTTATCCTTATTGTATGCATCATAGTACTTCTTTAACTTATCAAGTCTCTCCTTCATAAGTTCACTATTACCATTATCAAGATTTACAACCTTACAGACATCCACCACACCTCTTATCATCTCCACAGGAATATGCTTTGATTCTGTCGGATGCGTAAGCATAGAATTAAGTTCATTCATACGCTTTTTTATCTGCCCTTTCAGATATGTTGCTTTACGCTGTTTAGCGGCATTGGTTCTGGATGCAAAATTACGGGCACGTATATCTGCTATCTTCTCATTCTTCTGTTCCCTTATGCGTCTGATCTGATTCTGTGCTTTTTCTTTCTCTGCTTTTAAAACTGCGGCATTAATTAAATCACTATTTGTTATCGCTTTTCTCTCCTCTGCCTCCAGCCTGTAAAATTCATCCTGCAATCGTAATATAGACACCTTTTGCATTTCTTCTGTTTTCAATCGTTCCTTTTTGACTGCACTCAGATACTTCTCTGAATATTTTTTCCGTATTTCAGCCTGCATATTCTTTAACTCTGCGATTTTGCTGTTGATCTTTGAGTTTGCACCCTCTGCCGCCTGCTCTACAAAAAACTGCCTGTATATATCCAGAGCTACATCATATGCCGCATTATCTATATTCATGCCATACTTATTTACTCTCTGCGGTTTCATTGACTCCAGAAGGTCTACAAGTTCAATGATCTGATCGCTATCCGGTGTATCATATGACAGTCTGTAACCTGATTGTTCTACTATATCGCCCCATATATCATCCAGATATGTTCCATTATTTGACAGCGTCAATGTACCGAACATAGATTTTCGGAAGTCGTTATAATTATCATATGTATACTCGACAGCTTCTCTCTGCCCCTTATTCAGCTTTATTTTATATTTTGACAAATAGTTTTTGAACTGTTCATAATCTTGTTTTTGCGATTCATCTATCTGTGTGCTCTGTTCCAGTACCGGTTTTGCTACCTCCTGCATTACCTTGGTCATATCTTCAAATGATACATTTTTTGTATCTTTAAGATACGCAAATATATTTTTCAGATTATGCTGCAGATCAGAAACATCATATGTACTGCCATATTCCTTTATTATATTTTTTGCAACCTTATTAATGATCTTATCGTTTATCTGTACATTTTGAAGAGACTCAAATCCCTTTTGTACTATTCCAGCCGCCTGTTTCTGTTCATCTAATGCCCATATCTCATCAAGAGCCTCGAAAAGAGACTCATCAATATTTGCAGAATACCTCTGTCCCTTATCGGACAGATTAAGTGAATACCTGTCATTTGATGTATTGACATTTTTATGCTCAGATGTTACTTTGATTTTGGAGACAGGTCGAGGCTCTGGTACAGCAACAGCACTATAGTTGGCTGCCGGATTAAGACCTGTCTCTTTTGTATTGACTTTTTTATTTCTTAATGATATATTTTCGTTAAAGGCAAGTGTTTCCTTCGGTACAGCAACATTCTTTTGTTGGCTGCCGGATATAGCACTTGCCTTTTTTATTTCTGTAGGTTCTATATTCACCACATCATACATAAAGTATCCATTATTTGTTGACCTTGCAATTATTACATCCGCCCTATAATCATTCTTTCCGACTTCTACTAATATATTTCCTCTTGCAAAACTATCTATATCATCTTTTCTTTTATGTGCCGGACTTTCAATCTGATAATTTTTTACATTAGAAATAATTTCATCAAGATTCCTGGCCATTCTCATTTTATCAAAATATATTTGAGGTCTATTAACTTTGTCCCATACACTTTTTCTTGAACTTGTATATTCCTTTCTTCCTCTTCCAATATTCTTTACATTATATCCGGCAGCTTCAAATCCCTCCGGGAAATTTTCTTTTATATAATTTCTTACAGTTTTAATTACATCTTCATCTTTTACCCCGACTAATATATCTTCATCAATTTTTATATACTGCTTTCCATCCTCATCAAACTGTAACGAAAAGGCTTTATCTTTAAAATTTAACTGTCCATTGGCATTTCCACCATCTTTTAATTCATGTTGTCTGTTTTCAATAGCTGCATCCCATTCCTTTAATACATTGTCACGTATCTGTTCACACCGTTCTTTTGCTTCCAAAAACTTCTGTCTTTCTATATTGCTTCCTGCTCCTTTAACAAGTTCCTTTATCCTGCCGATCAGATCATTAAAGAAGTCCTTGACTGATTCAATAAAGGTCCTCTTATCCTTTTCAGATAGATTTTTCTGTGCGTGATCCACAAGCTGGCTTATACCTTCCTCTGTTGTAAACATTTTTGCCACAACATCATTGACAAACTCTTCTGCGGCATCATGTGTTGTGGTCTTATTGTCAATTTTCTTATAAGCCTGTTTATATACATTGTTAACTTTATGATTTACCCAATGCATTCCCTCTTCGCTGTTCACAAAATCTATGACCTCATCTATAACTTTATTCCATCCCTCTTTGTTATAGCTGGCTGTAAATTCTCCTATATGTTCATGCAGCATAGCCTCAACCGGATTATTGCTATTGGTCGTTATGGTAACCATTCCCATAGCTTTTGTGAACTGACCTCTTGCATTATTATCGATACTGTTATCTGTAAGTGTGGTCGATACTCCATCTGTCTTTGATAGAACATCCGCTAATCGATACAAACCATCATCATTCTGCTGTATTCTGTTATCATATACATGAGATTCCCCTGAAAAACTAATCTCATTTTCCTTCTTTTGCATACTGTTTCTTACAATATTCTCTGCCTTGGCATCATTTACACCTAATTCATACATCATTTTTAGTGAACTCATATCCACTGCTGACACTATATTTGCATTCTTTGGATTATCAACAAGCTTGTCAAAAGATGTTACTCCTAGCTTCCCCTGATTATAAAACTGCATTGCAGAAAGCGCATACTGTGCTACGCTTCCACCCTTATACTCTTCTATAAATGCATTGGCGGCCTCCGGCGAATCAAATGTAACTGCTGCATTATAAAGTCTCTGCGTATCCGCATTATCAAAATGTACCCTCTCAAGTTTTACATTCTGTCCATTGCTCAACATTACAGTACTCTTATTTGCATCATTTACCTTTGCAACAATAACAGGTGTATCATTAATAGTCTGCCTCTTGCAACCGTTGAACCATTCTTTCTATCTGACTTCTTAAGTATACTTTGTGCCTGCTGTTCTGCCTGCGTATTATACATAGTTCCTGCTCAGTTACTGTACGTGCATCATCTATTTTTCCCTTTAAAAGTTTTCCATACACCTCCGGCAGACTATCATCCTTTGAAACTGTGATATCTCTCATCATTATCGATTTCTGATACCTCTTCCGGATTTTCAGATGCCATATCGTATATAAGCTGTGCATTTTTCTTCGCAGTCTGTTTATCATTTCCTGCCTTTATAAATTCCTGTTCGAGTACACTCTGTAAATCGTTATCATTGCTATACTCAGTCATTGATTCAAGAATAGAAGTCATCTCTTTTGTAGAAAGATTGTCAGACTGCTTAGCTTCAACAATCTTTCTTGCAGTAGACTCTTCCGGCATTTCTAAAGCAGTCTTTTCAATCGACTTTGACAGATTTTCATTACTCACAGCAGCCTTTGCCGCACTTCGGTAATTTATCTTTCCTGCCGCCATTGTTCCACCACCAATGAGGACACCTGAAAGTCCACCTGCCGTAAAATCCTGTGCAACATCTGCTGCATACTCATTGAGCACCTTAAACCTTGCCTCGTTTTCTGACAATCCGCTTTTCATATATCCTTTCATCTTCAGGTCATAATCCGAAAAGTCTCCATTAATAACCCTGTCCGACATATAATTAGCCATATCAGTAAATGCTTCCTCTGAACCTTCATACATAAAACTCTTTGCCATTTCTCCTATTATACTCTTTACTTCTCCTTTGGAGGCTTTACTAAACAGTCCTATGGCATTTTCAGCCGACAAATGCTCAAACATGGCTTCAGCTATTCCCTGCGCTATACCATATTCAACAGCACGCTGTCTTCCCATTCCGCTGTCCTGTGCCTCTTTGATTCCCCGTGCGGCAGAACTTAAAGCAAACTGTGAATCCGTAGCAAGCTTAACTGCAGCATCAGCTGATTTTCCTGTAAGTCCAAGTGCCTTTGACATTGCACCACCTATTGCCATGGATTCAAGAGATTTTGCTGAACTTATTCCTACACCATAAGCCTGTCCTGCTATATCACCATATTTATCATTCAAATAACGTGTTGTCTCCCCCTCCGTGGTCTGTCCTATATTGGTTGCCGCATAGTATGGTGAATTAGTATCTACAGGTAAATCCTTATCCTGGTAAAAATTCGACTTTACTGTTTCAACAGCTGCTGCTATTCCTGAAACCGGATGAGTAATCAGATCAGCCGCATTCCATCCAATTCTTCCACCCAGAGTCTTAGAATCATTTTTTATTGTATCCTGTAACTGTTCAGTTTCTTTCCTGTTATTGTCTCTGGATACATATTCAAGCATCTGTTGGAATTCTTTTGACTGGGTATCCCATCCTGCCTTTTCAAGCTTTTCCTTCGCCTTTGCTATTTTTTCTGTAGCATAGCTTGTCTGAACATTATATCCGGCATTACTTCCAAAACTTGGTGTCTCCATAAGAGCCTGCGCTTTATCATATTCGTCAAACAGCTCTCTATCTGTTTCCTGTAAGTTTTTCAGTGCCTCTTCCTGCCGTTCTACTGCAGCATTTGTCTTTTCCATATCTTCTATGGTTCCGAAATTTTTATCATAGTATTTCAGATCATCTTCGGTAAGTCCAGAATCTAAAAGCTGTTGTCTGAGTTCTTCTTTTTTATCATTTTTAGTTATATTCGTTCCTGCTATTACCGGAGTCCCCCCTATTGAGGGACTATTATATGTATATCCCGGCTGTACACCTGTCTGATTATATTCTGCGATATTATCGGATTCTTTCTCATATGCCCTTATCTTGTCCTTTATATCATCTGATTTGGAATTCCACTTTTCCTCATACTCATCCTTTGCAGTATGCTCCTCATTATTTTTGCGGGCATTTTCAACAGATTTCCAGTTATTCATATAAAAATCCATATCATCATCATCCAAGTTTAGCTTATCCTTTACTTTTGCAGTAGGGTCATTATTAAACAATTTTTGAATAGCACCTATAACCGGATTATCTGGATTTTGATAACTATACGCTTGTGATAACTCCTTATAATCATCATCACTCATATTCAATGCCTTTTGGGTAAGTTTACTCTTTCTCCTGTCACTGCTTATTTTATCCCAATTTGTTTTATAATAATTTAGATCTATATCATCAAATCCATATTTGCTTTTCATTTGTTTATCTGTCTTTTTTCCAGATGTATAAAGCTTTAAGTCGTTATATGTAGTATCATACTGTGAATTGGCAAGCTCTTCTCCAGTTTTTCTATATACCTGTCTTGCTGTAGCATATCTAGTGGCTGGTTGAAGTATCTGTGTTCTTTGCTCAACTCCATTCTGCAGTCTTGTAACAGCCTCCTGCCTTTCCTGCTCTGAGACGGCAGCACCCTTTTGAGTGCTGTCATTGTCTTTTCTATTCTTTCGTTTACTATAGTTTTGTGCCGCCTGTATCGCATAGTTCATTGTATCTTCCTCCTACATAGCTTTATAACTTGAATTTCCTGCTAATATCTGATTTCTCAATTTAGTTGCATCACTTGTAGATATCTTTCCCTGATTAACCATAGAACTCAGATATGATGTAATTCCCTTGGCACCGTTATTGTTATAAGCAAAGCTGGCTGCCTTAAAATAATTAGACAGATTATTATTTTTTGCCTGTGACGGATTACTATATGCAGAATATCCACCTGCTCTTTTTGTAGCAGACGCTGCTGTGGCTCCTGCTACTGCTCCTGTTGCGATATAATTATTTGATCCACCTGCTTTTTTTGCAGCAGACGCTGCGGCGGCAACAGCTGCTGCTCCGGCTGCGATATAATCATTTGATCCACTACCATAAGAACCACTGCCCGATTTACTGCCAGAGCCACCGCCACTGCTACCGGACTTTGCCAGTAATGCCTGCTGATACGATTTCTGCCAGTCAAACTGATCAACATCAAGCTGATAGTTTCTATCTGATTCCAATTTGTTTTGGTCAAATGTTTTCTGCCACTGTTCTGTACTTGTCTGATATTCCTTTAATGCCTGTTCATACTCTTTCTGCCACTGATAATTGCCTGTATCATATTCTTTCTGCCAATGCTCGTTATCTGTATTGAATTTATTTACATCAAGCTGATAATTCCTATCTGATTCAAGTTTGTTCTGATCAAAGGTTTTCTGCCATTGCTCATTTTCCGTATTGAATTTGTCCACATCAAGCTTATAGCTTCTATCTGATTCTAGTTTGTTCTGATCAAAGGTTTTTTGCCACTGACTATTTTCCGTATTAAATTTGTCCACATCAAGCTTATAGCTTCTATCTGATTCTAGTTTGTTCTGATCAAAGGTTTTTTGCCACTGACTATTTTCCGTATTAAATTTGTCAACATCAAGCTTATAGCTTCTATCTGATTCTAGTTTGTTCTGATCATAATCTTTCTGCCACTGATAATTAGAATTTGCCGTCTGCCACTTGTTGTACTCTCTGTCTTCCTGTGTGCCAAACGCATTAAACTGATTATAAAGATTCTCTGTATCTGCATTATATTTTGCCTGTGCCGCCTGATATAATTCCGGAATAACACCATTTAACTGTGTCAGATACTGTTGGTTTGCCTGCTGTCCGGCTGTAACCGCATAACTGTTTCCATATCCTCCTGTAAGGGATGATGCATTTGTGGCTGCATTCGTAGCTGCCTGATTTCCCAATGCAGTATACTGGTCCTTATACTGCTGGTACATTGGATCTGCGTTAAAATCATAGGAAAACTTCTCCCTGTTCGATATCTGGTCAAGTACATTCTCCAATGACTTCTGATATTTACTTGAATATGCTCCCGGATCTGTATATGCCATTAGCTGTCCTCCTTCTTTTTATTCTGCTCCATTAACTGATTTTCCAGATTAGTTAAATAGTAATCTACTCTTGCTGAAAAATCTGTGAGATACGATTTTACTGACTGCATATTCTGTTCATTACTTCTCTGCTCCACATTAATTGATGGCAATTCAAATCTATTACTCATTTACCGCTCCCCTCCTCTACTACTTTTGCAATACTATACAGCTTCATTTTTCCGAAACCTGATATCCTTATTGTCATGTGATCGCACCGTATTACCGGTATAGGTATCTCGTAACTCTTTTTCCTTGTACAATACAGATCTATTACTTTCTCCCAGTCTCCTGTACTGTCATACTGGATTTCAACCATAAATTTTGCATTCTCTTCAAGTTGCATTCTCATGTATAACTTTTTTATATATTTCTTAAAAGGTGTATCAAGACCTATCTCTCCTGTTATTGCACTCCATTCAAAGTCCTTTTCCTCTTCTCCACCTGGTATATATCCAGGATAATTATCTATTGCAGGATACATATATTTTTCCGGTATCTCTGTAGACATTGGATGCCATGGCATATACAAAGCTTCAGCTGTAACAAGATAAATTACATTATTATCGTCACACATAAAAAGTGAATTGCGTCCATACGACATATACTTCATAATTATGCCATCCTCTTTTGACCACATATTCTTGGCTGTATCATAGACATACATTGCATAATCATAGTTCTCATTACGCATGGACAGATAATATTTGTTCCGGTAATATCCTCCCACCGCATCATAGTAATTCAATGTTCCAAGTGAATTTGATATAGAATTTATCGAACCATCATACATAACTACTGAATCCATGCTTTTATATATCAGACAGTTATTTACTACGGCGATACTCTTTCCTGATCCTTTTTGTACCCCTTTTCCGGCATTCCATGTGATCTCATAATTTGCCGGTCTGTTTCCATACAGTCTGTGGTACCCATTCTCTTTAAAGAAATAAATAGAATCATTGTATGACACAATTCCTGTAAACTCTCCCTCTGTACCAATTGTTGATGCGTAACTGTCATTATCAAGTCCTGCATAACAGTACCAGTTTGTAGGATCTCCCTGTTTGCACGCATACACCTCATGTTTTTTACTACTGCACGCCCATATCCTGTTATTCAATTCTGTGCAATAGTCAAACTCCGGCATCTTTCGTTCTACAGTTATGTTTCTGCTATTAACAAAGGTACGGTTGATCAGCCCTGTAATTATCAGATAATCGTCCTCTGCTGCATATATAATATTTGATTGGTTAAAATTCCAGTTATTATATACATTCTCATTTTTATCTACACCACTAAAAGTTGCCGCATCGTTAGCCTTGAATCCTTTTCCTATTCCTTCTGCCTCTACCTTGACATATGTTGTAGGTATTGATACCCACATACTGCTGCTGGCTGAATACATTTTTAATACAACCGACTGCTGGGATGTATCCAGCCAGTACTTCTTTTTATCCGTTGGCGCTGTATCTGACGTTACAGTATTGCTATCATCAAACTTGACACCATCAAGCCTGCACAAAGTAAGTCTTGGCGGCTCCTTGGTCGTAATACAATTATCTATATACGTTATCTCATTAGTCTGTGTATTATAAATCACTCCATCCGGGAACACACATAACAGTGCTCCCATCATAACAAGCTGTCTTTCCCCACCATCTTTAAGCTTTAGAATTTCCTCATCCTTAAAGTACAAAACATTATTGTCAACAAATGTAAGATACTCTCCCCCGAGCATTCCCTGCATTTGTTCACCTCTTCTATAAATTCCCCTGCGTTTTCTTGGAACAAGAACAGGATACTCATCACAACTCATGTTCTTCATGTCATAAAACTGTCCTTCCTGAATGACAGAATTATGATTGTAGCCTGAGAATGCATTGATCATTGTTGTATTATCTGCTTTCGCACTCAACTGTGGTAACATACATAATCCTCCTTACAATACGATCAATGGCTTACTCTTTACCCTATGAGTTCTGTTATAATAATTGCAAAATTCCTGATATGACTGATTAAACATTGCCATGCTGTTTCCATACAGATCAAATTCTGTATTTGCAAAGTCTATCATTGAAAACACATAATATTTGTATAAATCAGCATAAGTGTCAGGAACCACTAATTCATAGTCCATCTCAAGTTGTTCAGGCACATCCCATTTTTCTTCATCCTCTGTATCCTCATGCTCATGTGTATTTATAATTTCCTCATATATTTTCTTTTCCAATCTGGTAAGCCATTGTATCATCAACACATCATCAAACTTACTGGGCTTTAGTTCATCAACCTCGCATAATACTTCATTTACAGTCATTTTTCCTCCTGTTATCAAAAAAGGTCAACGGATTACACCGCTGACCTCCGTTTGTTAAATTTAACCATTTGCAAGTTCTCTCTGACGCATAACTGCTATACTATCCATTCTCTCCTGATTTTTAAGAACTTCATATACAGCCGCTGAAACCTCTACTTCCACACCTCGTTGTATCTTGCTTACCATACCATTAATGGATACTGTCACATCCGAAGCCCCATCTTTCTCTACTGGAAGTCTTATAAGGTACTTGTCTTCTGTATATTTGCCTTTCTTCTTTTCTGATTTAGCAGATCTGTTTGTCTTTTTTGTCTCCGTTTTAGTTTCATCCGGTGACATATCTGTTACTGGTTCTGTAGGCTGCGTATCATTTACAATTCCTTTTTCTTCTGCTGCCATGCTATTCCTCCTTAATTTGCCTCAACTGTTGCGCTGTAGCTTGATAATGATTCAATACGGATCATGTACTGCTCTACAAGCCTTTCTGCAGTTTTGATTGCTTTCCATCCTACTGTTGCTCTCTGATTCAATGGATCATCACCGGATCCAAGCTGTTTAACAATAGTCTCAAGGCCGCCGCCTTCTACCTCTGTGGTACCGTATGCCTTCGCTCCAAGCACAAGTGTTGAAAATACTGCTTTTCCTGATGGACAGTTATCATCATCACCTTTCCAGATTTTGGCTTCGGTACTCTGTACGAATCGGACATTACCGATCTTACCAATCTCTCCTTCAAAGATTGCATCAGGATCAGCATATTTATGTACATCTACCCATTCTTTGCTTGTCATAAGATCATATGCTGTATATGGATGAATAATTGCTACATAGCTTCCATCAATCATTGGCGCATTCATAGCCTGTAACTGTGCAGACGCCTGCATAAAATAGATAGGTTTTAATGTATCTTCATCTGTTAATTCCGCTCTTGATGTATGACCGCCCACATAAATAACCGATGATCCTCCGGCCAGTACATCCCTTGTAATAGAATCAAGTGTACGACCTGCCTGGCTTCCTAAAATCTGTAATGCCTGTACGATATTGTTATCTATCGCTGTAAGCTTTAATACATCAGAAATTGTTACATAATCACCATACTGGGATACAGTAGAAATAATAGTTGATACATTCAGTTTATTACCCTTTGGTGTAACACCCTCTGTTAAAGGTTTATCTGCCTTTGGCAATGAATCATATTTTCTAAACTCAATACTCTTACCATTGTTTGCAGGAATCGGATACTTATCCGCAAACTGATCATGTACCAGATTAGGTTCTGCAAGATCTATCAGAGATTTATTATAAAAGGTTTTATTCTCTGCTGATAATCCTGCATCCGTTGTTACGTTTGTGTTTAAATCCGCAAAATGCTGGATATTAAAAATCAATCTTTTATTCTTATTCATGTAGCCTCCTTTTCAGAAGAGTTATAACACTACGTTTGCCCCCTTCTGTACTTCTCTCATAATTTTTGCCCTGTCGGCTTTTGTCATCTTATTTACATCTGTTTTAAAGTTGCTTGTTGACTGGGAAGAAACTCCGTTTTCTGCCGGTCTGCCTGATCTTGAGGCAATATTATTTGCCATCTTCTCTTTGACTGTTGCAGCTGTATGTGCCATTGCACCACCAACCATATCATCAAAGTGAATGGCCTTATATGCACTCTCAAGACTTATTCCTCCTGCAAGCAGTTTTATAAACTCTGGATTCTGTATCTCGCTCTCAAGGTTAAAACTATCCAGACCATACTTGTTTTTTAATTCTTCTGACTCATTTAGCCATTCCGAATATATCTGATCTGTATGACGTTTACTTTCTGCCTCTTCCTGTGCCTTTCTCAGAGAAGCATTATCTCTCTCAAGCTGTTTGATTTCTTTAAGCTGTTTAACACTTAATCCCTTATCCAAAGCCTCCTGCTCATAGAATGAATCATCTTTATTGATTGCATCCATAATAGCCTTTGCATCCCGTGAATCAACACCATATTTCTGGGCTAACACAGTAAGCAATTCATCGTGTGATTTTAAGGTATTCTCAAGCTCGCCCTGCTGCTTAAACCTTTTATCTATGATTCTTTGCGTCCTCTTCTGAAACTCTTCTCTGTATTCGCCCCTAATAAGTGCTTCAAAATCTTCCTGTCTCTGCTGTGGGGTCTTTGCGGTTTCCCCTTGTGGTTCGGTCACATCCACATTGTCACCATTATTGGCTGACCCTTGACTGGCGAGGTCTATACTGCCTGTTTCAGCTCCGCTTCCTTCTGCTCCGGTACCTGCACTTGCGCCTGTGCCTGCACCCTCGCCGAAAAACTGAATATTCAATTTAAATCTTTTCATTTCCATCGTCCTTTCCGAAGTGTCAGTTTTATTAACACCTTTATTCTAAAAAATATCTTTTTTTATTTCTCCCCTAATTAGGTGAACATTTTTAGGATAAGTTTTTTCAAGTAGTTCTAAACCTGTTATAATCACAGAAAAAGCCTTGCGTTCCCTTCCATAATCTTTTACATAAATGTCTGCGTATCCCGGATCTGACATATCATCATTTATTATTTCAACGTCATTATCATAACAATACTGGATCCATGCCCCTACAAGTGTTGATATTCCGGCACAGACTACATCTGCCCCTATCTGTCCATAATTGGCATGGCCGCTTAATTCCATTCTCAAGGTTTCTTTTCTTTCATCCACAAGTATTGTAGTCATATATTCTCCTTACTTTGGTGCTGTTGAATTCCGTGTAGCATTAGCCGCCTGTTTTGACAGCGAACCATTACCTATCTGCTGTATACTTCCTGTCGGACTTGGTGCACCACCACCATATGGTGCTAACATCTGTTGTGCCATCATAGTATAGTTTGTACCCATATTCTGATCACATATAGGAGCGATCTGCATTATCAGCTGTCCTAACTGCTGTACAGTCTTTAGTAATGTCTGGTTATTTTTTATTCTGTCTTTTATTTTTTCTATCTCATCAAAATCCATCATCTCAAGACAGGACAATGCCGCATCTGCATTTGCCGGTGCAAAGAATCCCTGTCCGTACAAATTGAGTGCTGTCTGATTCTGTGTTTCCTTGGAATACTGGCTCCTCTTCTGTGGCTTAACTTCGATATCCACTATCGGGAGACGCTCTCCTAAGTCTATTCCAAATGCCTGCCCCTGACTCTGTGGCTGTAATCCCTCATTCGAAAAAGTAACATAATCATTCTGTCCATTTTCGTTTGTTATTCTGAAAACCCTCGGCTCATCATAGAACTGTCTTATCAACTCTATGACAAGATACACAACCTTTCGGTATGCCCTGTAACTTGCTGTATTGGAATCTCTTGACAGCTTTCCTGCTGCCTCCTGCAGTGATGCTATTCCAGAAGCACTTGTAACAGATGATGCCTGTCCCTGACTTGCCGCTGTATTACCGGATGTATCTTTTAGCTGGTTTATCTCACTCGTATATACAGTCTCATATATGTTCGATAATGGCTGTGTTATAATCTGCCGGAAATCATTTTCCCAAGATTTCCGCTAAAATGGACAAGAGGTTTAGACAAATCTAAAAAATCATCCTCATTTAAAGCACCATTATCATTTACTGCATATCTTGGTCTTGCACCTGCTGCGGCATTTTCAAGTATTGCCTGACGCAATTTGTCTATATAAAGCTGATTGTCTTTTATAATATCTATATATCCCATTCCACATATACTGCGCTCTACCGGGAAAAGAGTATCAAACACAAATGGATACTGACCATGGTCGTACCAGCCTCTGTCTGCATATTTTGGATCATTCTCACTAGCATATATAACTTGTCCATTACAGAACTTACAGTAATGCAGTATCGTTTTTACATGAGGTATTCCGTCTTCATCCTCCTGCGCTGACCTTTTCTTGTAATACCAGTCAATAATTGCTGTCTGTTCCGACTGGTCATATGTATTTCCATTCTCATATAATGCTCCCGGTATCAGAGGAGATATGCCCGGCTTTATATCAGGATATCTAAGCTTTACTTCGTCATTGTCCATCATCTCAACGTAGAACACATTCGGACTGTCTTCTATGTCTGATATTCCCGGTTTCCAATACAGATTCATGATATCTATCTTTCTGATATCTACATCCCCCAGTCCATTTTGTTTGTCATTATTCCAGAATACCCCCTGTACACCGGTTCCGTTCTTTACCTTGTACCACTCTGTATCAGAGTATGTCTGTTCATAATCATTCTGTTCAAGTATGACCGGGATTATCTGACTTAAGGTCTTTGCCGTAGACTCATCATCTAAAGTTCTCGGTAATATGTTCGCATCAGGATAATTGTCCATTGCATCAGCATGTTTATTTATAATCGTATTAAACAACCAACCACTCTTTGGCTTTATACGTTTATCATCTTCCTTTCCTGCTTCAAGAACATCCCAATGGTTCATTCTCCAGAACTTTTCATTTTCCGCTATACGATTTTCAAGAACAGACTTACTCTGCCGATATTTAATCAATGTCTTATAAGCCTCGCTTACTTCTGTTTCACCTATAACAGCCAACGACTCTCCTTCATTAGACTCTGCAGCTTCTGAAAACTCTGTGTCATGCTGTTGATTATTTACTTTATGCTCAATCTCTTTATTCTTTTGTTCTATAGCCTGTGCCTGTTCCTGCTGCTGTCTCTGAAAATCCATATATGCTTGTTGTCTTGCCTGCTGCTTTATTTCATTTTCTGATGGTTCTGTCTGCACAGGAGTTTGTTTATCCTTTGGATTTTCTGTACTCTTATCCGAATTATTCTCTGGTTCTTCCTTATGGCTGTTTAACTGTTGCTTTGTATTCTTCTTTGCCAGATCGTTTTTCGTAGTGTTTTTCTTATTCTGACTATTTTTCTTATATGCCATTATTCCTCCTAAATATTGATGTAAGTATAATTTTTCTTTGTTATTCTCTGGTTAAGTGGATCATCTAAATCTATTTTCTTTAAGACATTTTCTCGCGGTGCAATAGGCATTTCCATCATCACATATCTGCACTCATCATATATATGATCTTCCATGTCCGTATCTATATCCTCACAATGTTTCTGGCTGTATACCAGCATAGGTATTGTTCTTATAAACTCTTTACATGTGTTAAATACCTGAAACATACAATCTCCGTTCGCATCAAATGCAAATCTATAGTGATACTGCATTTTTCCGGGTAATCGGGTATTATCTCCCGGTGACCAGCGAATAAAATTCGGTGACCGCTCCATCATTCTTGCAATGGATTCTCCCCGGCTTTCATCCCATATGGAAGGATCTGCTATACCTATTATCTTTCGACCCTTTAACATTGGATCTTCTGTCTCCTGCTTATGTATTTCTGCAGCAATCTCATAAGGATTAAGTTCTATTCCCTGATTCGGTACACCTGTGCATCCATAATACTCTTTAATTCTGTACATCTTTCCGTAATGGTCTACTGCATACCACGCAACCGAAAAAGGTTTTGCATATCCAAAATCAAACCCTCTGTATATTCTCCAATCTGCTGGTATAACAAATGGATTTATTACATGTGTAAACCTTCCATCATCATAATGTTCAGGATCGTTTCGCCACTCCGTAAATACCTGACCTGTAAATGAATCCCATGAACCATAAAGCAGCGCATTTCGCTGTGCTTCCGGCAAAGCTGCCAGTGTTGCCAGATATCCCGGATCATTCTTAAGAAGTTCCTTATTATCAAATATCGTTGATGGTATAAATACCCTGTCACGCTTTGTCTCTATTACTTTTCCATCGGGTGCCGTAACTTTGTTTACTTCCCACATGGTTGTTTCAGGTGGTGCCGGTGTTATAAATCTTGCTTTCACCCACCCCATACCTTTTCCGTCTGGATTTGCCGTAGCTCTGATATATACTCTGGTTCCTGGTCCCATTGGTCTGTTTCTCGATTTCAGATACTCATACTGTGTCAGTGTAAAATGTGTCAGCTCATCAAATCCTATAAAATCATAAGCTTTACCCTGATAGTTATACTTATCATCTTCTCTTTGCATATATCCGAAAAAGATCTTAGCTCCACTTGGGAAAAGCCACACCTTATCATTCTTGTTATACCTTGCTTTCGGAAACGCTGCTCCGTATAATTCCTGTGACCTTGATATAAGCCCTTCCAGCTGTGGTACAGTATCCCTGAATAACAGCCCCCTGTAATTTTTTATATGCACCTGGCGAACAGCCTCTGTGAGTAACGCATCTGATTTTCCTCCACCTGCTGCTCCTCCATAAAGTGCCTCATACTCTTTACGTCTCTGAAATGCTCTCTGTCTCGGCTGTGGTGTCCACAGAATCATCCTCAATTACCTCACTTATCTCTATAACTGCACGTTCTTCCTGTTCCTCCATGTCATTTTTGAAATTCTTTCGGAGTTCCTGAATTGCCTTTACCCTGTCTTCCAACTGAAATGTAATGCCGTATTTTCCGTTTTTGATTGATCTGACCAGACTGCCATCAAATTCATCTTTCATAACGACTTCACCATTTGTTACATCTGCGAAATCATTAATATCCGAAAAGGCTATATCAACTAATCTCTCGGTAAGGTCCTCTTCTCTCAGATCAATTTCTTTCATCTTGCGATTTCTAAGTTCCGCTATATAATTTTTTATCTTAGCTTTTTTTAGCAATTTATGAGCCGACACCGCTGCACTCTCATAACCACACTGATATGCTTTCATATAGGCTCTTGTCGCATTGTGATTCTTCATAAAGTAAATACAGAAAAATTGTTCCTTTTCTGACAAGTCAAATTCCGTCTCTAAAACAGATGTCTGCATCCCATTTTTTTGTGTGCATACTTTTTGCTGTTTTGTGTGCACACCTTTTTTTGCGTTTCTACTATTGTCGCTTTTCGTACCTTTTATCCATCCATAACGCTGTTTCCATGACTTGACTGTATTAAGTGACACCTTATATTTTTCTGCGATATCCTTGTATTTCATGCCCTTTATGTAGTCCTGTTCAGCTTTTTCATATGTCTCTATACAATCACCACCCTTTTTGAATTAATTTTATTCAGACTTATTTTTTATTTCTCCCCTAATTTAAAAGAGCAGCATATCCTGCTGCCCTTGAAACTCATACAACTCTTATTTTATTTTTCAGATTCCACATTAACTTTACATTACAGCAGGGACACTTATAATCTTTCTGGTACTGTACTTCTCTACCACATTCACAGTAGCCGTATACTGCTGCACCATCTTTGAATTTCCATAAATCTTTTACTTCCATTCTTCTCCTTAAGTTCAGTTTACATTTTTTTACAAGTTTCATTTGTATTTACCAACGCATTGTAACTATCAATTACGTACCGTCCCGGTATTGAATATCTTTTTATTTCATATCTGACTGCTACCTCACTTTCGATATAACATCCACTCCAATTCCATACATCATCGATACCAACAAATACATCTGCCTGTGCCAGTTTCTTAAGACTTTCTCCAAGATACCACACAGCCTCATTATTATCCTTTGGTGGATTATCTTCTATGTAGCTGTCAATCAGTTCCAGTTCTTCTCCTTCGTATATCTCTGCAATCTTTTTCATTTTCTGAATACTTGCTTTGATTTCTTCCTCTGTTCTGCCTTTCATTGGTACACTTACAAATAATTTCTTCATGATTTTTCCTCTCTCTTCTAATATTCTTTTTCCATCATTTCAGCATGCTTACATCTGTTTGGATATTTTAAACAATATTTCTCTTCATATCTGTTTTTTTCCTCTTCACTATCAAACAGAACACGTATTCCCTTTGTGCCTGACATACCTTCACAACGGATTCCCTTTACGCTGTCGCTTTTGAAAAAAGGACACTTTGCATTTACAACACAATTATATTTTCCCTGATACATTTTCCCTCCAAAGGTTAAAGGGAGCCTGGTAAAGCTCCCTCATGTCATGGCTTACAAATCAGTCCGTGGTATATTAATTCGCATGCCTTAGTTTCTTTCGCATTTCTGCAGGTGTTTCAACCTATCTTTGAATCTGATATGCCGGTATCTCCCTCCAGTTAAAATCTACTCCAGACAACAGTCTTAGTGTCTCCAGCTGTGGCTTATACATTGGATCCGTAAATCTTATTCCAATTGCCATTGCATTGCTATACCAGATTATCCAGTCATCTTTTACTACTGGTCCCACCGGAACGTCCTCATCTGATTTCATCTTACTGTAATCTATCATTGCATACTTTATATCGCTCAACATCTGTGCACCGCCCAGTGTCTTTACGATTGAATACAGTTTATCCTGCTGCTCTATCTTGATTTTTGATATCATTACCGCTGTGGCCGATTCTGCATCTTTCCACAATACCGGTTCCCTTTCAAGCTCTCTTTGGGGTTCTGTGTCTTTTTGATATTTACAAAATCCACACCTGTATGTCTGGGCACCTATTGCCTTTATTACTGTTCCTAAAAATTCTTTTGTGACACACTCTTCATCCACCTCGATTATCCATCCAGTACCATTCATGAGGTACATTCCTTTTTCTGTTTTACCGAAGCTTACACCAAATGCGCTATACTCTGCTTTTAATATTTTTTCTAACTTTGATATATTTACAAACATCCGCTCTCTCCTATCCCGGCTATGAAATACATATCCTGATGCAGTATGCATGATAGACTGCTGCCACTTTTTACCAGTGTGAAATATCTCATAACCTTTATTATTTCTACATCTTCGGTCTTCAAACCATCTTCATCATTTCCTACCGGTCGGCTTTTCATGTTGAACAATATTTTCCGCCAGTCAACTCTTACCCTTTTCTTTCCGGCCAGCCATCTGATCGTTGCTGCCCTGACATCCTCCAGCTTTAAAGCAGGAGACGCAGTATCCGTCTCTCTCATACTTTTAAAAACCTCCACTTATCATATTTGCGATCCGTATCCGGAAAATTCGGATAAAATACTTCCAGATAATCCCTGAACATCTGAAGCATTTCTTTTCTGACACCCTGATTTCCGTTGTCCAGCATATGGTGATGGTACCTGCAGCCTACTGCGCCATTCTGTTCGATTCCCAGTCCATTTTTTGATCTGGGTATGTAATGCATGATATCCTGTATTTCCATCTCATAGACTGCTGCCGGCGGCATCTTATAACCGATCTGGCAAAATATACACTGGTAATTGTCACGTTCCTTTATCTTTAGCCGCTCCTTTTGGGAAAATTCAAGCAGTTTAGTATACTTCGCCATTTCACACCTCCGGGAACAGAAAGAGCAGGTCTGCTGCCGCTCTTTCTTTGCATTGTTCTCTATCATCCGACTCCCGACTTACCACTAAGCGTTCTGTGGTTCCTCTTCGCTGTGTGATCTTTATATTGCAACCATGTCGGTCTTCTCTGTAACGGAGGTTTAAGTTATATTTTTTTCTTCGTTCCTGATACACTTTCCACAAATCCTCTATAGTCATGACAATTCCTCTTTCTGTTTAGTTAAGTCTGCTATCTCTGTATACAGAGGATGAGTGCCCTTTAATATGTTTAATTCATCCTCTTCAAGCTGAAATCCATATCTTCTCAATTCCTGATATGTCTCCATGTAAATTGTGGCATTTTCTATATCCAGTGTATTGTTCCAGCTTTGCCACAATGTTTTCCACTTTATAGCTTCTATCAGGTTTCCGATAAGGTGGACTGTTTTCGGAAGCCTTTTGGCCAGGCTCATTATTTTGGAGATTTTCTCTTTATCTTCATCCTCATCATAATCGTAAAAATTCTCATCAATCATTCCACAGGCAGTTTCCCAGTCGTAATTTTCAAATCCCACTTCCATGCACAGTCTTATCATTACCTGCATGTCTGTAAGGTTATCCTCAATCTTTATTTTTTCGTGATAGAGCATATCGACAAATTCCTGTATTTTTTCTTTTATTGTATTCATAAATTCCGCTATGCATTTGGATTTTTCATCTATCTGTTTATCAATCTTTTTCTCCGGATCAACTGCTGCATCTTCTGTTTCTTCGTTTTCTGTCTCATCAGTCCCCTTTTTGCGGCAGATATAGATGTAATATCCATTATCCCTATAATACATATCCTCTGTATCTTCTATTGGCTCAAATCTGGCTTCTTCAGGATTCCATAGATTAATTGTCTGCAATGTTTCAAACTCACCATCCCACTGAATGTTTTTCGTTGACTCCTGGATTCCAAGCTCTTTTATCTTTGACAGGATTTCCTCTTTGATTCTTTTTCTTTCAAGTTCTTTCACTGTCCGCTCAACCTCGTACTTCAGATCACTGCTGCTAGTTGCCTTGCTTAATATCCGGTTACGCTCTTTTACATCATCAATCTTCTCAAGTTCATACATATCTTTTAACGACATCTGGAATGATTCATCATTCTCCTTTTCTTTGATCACATCATGATCCAGCTTTGCAAGGTTTAATCTGTGGTAGATCGTAGCCTTTGAAAATCCTGTCTTGTCGGACAGCGTTTCAACTGTATCTCCCAGGTCAAGCATTAACTGGAAACTTTCAGCCTGCTCATATATGGTCAGGTCGTTTCTCTGCATATTCTCTTCAAGCATCATACTGATCTGTTCGTTTTTAGTCAGTCCTGTTACTATACGGCATGGTGCGCTTTCTATTCCGGCCAGCTTTGCGGCGGCGGTTCTCCTGTGTCCTATCAAAGTGGTATATCCGTCCTCACTCCATTCTCCATCCGACATCCAATGCCCTGGCATTACTGTCAAGTTCTGGAGTATACCTCTTTTTGCTATTGAGTCTGCTAATTCGGTTACATCGCCTACATCTTTTCTTGGATTGTCTGGGTGCGGATATATGTCCACTACTGGCGGTTACATCTGGTTCACACTGGTCTTTAAGCCAGTTACTATATTCGTTGTGCCCATTATGTATGTAAAACTCGTCTCCTTCTCGAGTCCTTTCTTACTGGCATTTCCCGGATATTTATCCAGCCAGTAGTTTATTGATGACTCTAAATACTTTGATTCTGCGTATATATCCACAATAAGGCTTTTTGTGTTCAGTCTTTTCAACGCTCTGCAGAGTATTTCAATCTCTGAATCGTAAACTGACATATCCTCAAGGTACTCTATATTGCTCAAAGTCGCTTCGAGATTGTTTTTTGTTGTGTAGGATAAGACATAGCCTGCTGCACCACTATTTTTCTTCATTGTCCGTATGGACGTGTAAATGTATATTTTTACATGCTTCATCAAATTGTCACTCCCATATTGTAAAAATGCGGCTTACAGCAATTTCAAAGAGGTGTTTCCTAGGGATTTTTCGTGTATATTTATGCATTTCATGTAAAATCGTCCTCCCATACTGTCTTTATGCGCTCTCCGGGGGCTTTTGACTTTGAATCAAGGCGCTTTTCCATGTAATAAATATACGAATAGCCTGTTACTTTATTTATTCCCACTTTTACGGAATCAGGAATTATGTAATTTCCTTTGCTCGGCTTTAATCCGTCTCTCCATATTCTTGCTACTGTCCAGTGACTATATGTTTTCTTCTCGGCTTCCGGTCTTTTTAAGTTCCTGCTTGTATCAACACGGCTGAACGTTTTCTGTTCTTCCTCTCCGAACAGGTTATACTGACCTTCCAGCCCTTTCTTCTCCGGTTCTGCTGCAAGATACTTCGCAACATCCTCTGCTCCATCCATATCGAACGGAGCTATATTCACATAGTTACGGCCTTTTACGATCAGATCTGCTATTGTCTTATGCCATGCTTCTTTTATCACAAGATCTATATTGTCAATGTGACTTATCAGCATATGTATATGCGGACCTCCGAATTTTCCGATCTCCATACGCTTTATCCATTTACAGGCAATCCCAGCTTTCTTGTATACCTTTCTAAGTTCCTTCGTGAAATTCTTCCAGTCTTTTCTCATCCTGTCGGCATCCGGCCGTGTTCCCCTTGGATATTTAAGGGTTGTCCATGAATCCCCGGTATTGAAGTTTGCTATGATAACATATTTGATCTTTTTCTCTTTCAGCCACTGGTTCTGTCTCTTTACCTGTTCTGGTGTAGCTTTATCCCTCTTTGCTCTTTTCTCTCCCTTGGCTCCATTACGTCCTACAAACTTTATCTCGTAGGCTGTATACTCTCCAAGGTCAAATGTATATTGTGTGTATGCCATAGTCTGTCCTAAAATTAATACTTTAGATTGTTTTTTGAAACGGCTTGAAACCAGCCTTTTTACTGGCTTTTGCCGTTCATTAGTTTTTTCATTTCCTGCTGCAGTACTGTAGAAAATCCTCTTGCCTTTTTAAGTTTTTTCCGCTCCGCAACATACTGATCCACAGTCATCCGTTTAACTGATCCGCTTGTTTTGTCTATCTTCATAGTCAATCTTTGATATTCTCCTCATCTCTTCTACCCGGCGCCTGCTTTCTGCTCTCCCGGCATCTAACCACATGAGCCACATTCCAAACCCGGTTATGATCAGACACACTATTGCTCCGACAAGTGCTACCATACAGCTTGTCTCATTATCTGCGTCTAATCCTGTCGCAAACAGCAGGGAAAGAAATACACTTGCCGCTACTGTCTTTTCTCCTCTTGTGCTTTTTGTACTTTTCATTTTCTGGTCCTCTCTTTGTTTCCAGGCATAATGGAGTGCCGCGAAAAATTTATTTTTATATTTATAGGAGTATTGTCTAATGTTTATGGGGAAGTTTATTCGTATCTGCTAGTGCGACACTCCATTATGCCTGGAACCCTTATATGCTTGTCCTGTCAAGACTGCTTACGCAGTCTGTTCCTCTGCCGGCCGCAATGGAACCTTTTTCATCTGTTCTATCAAATTCTGTTCCAGTGTGGCTTTCTGCTGTGCTGTCAGATCTTCAAACTTATGTATCTTGTCATCTGGCAGCGTATGTACAAATATCCGGTATGTCATATTTCACCTCCGGTTAAATATATGTTGTTACTACTTGTCTTCTTGTATAGTTTTTATTGCTTTTCTATTTTTATGGTCGTATACTCTCCTTACAGGACGTTGCAGCGTCCGAGTAAATGAAAGGAGATTACCAACATGAAATTAAATAATGATTGTATTCGTGATGTTCTATTAATTCTTGAAGAAAATTGTACTTTCGATAACGTATTTATTTATGATTGTGAAGAACCTGTGCCACAGCTATTATCAAAATATTCCCACGACGAAATCATTTATCACATTAGACAATGTGAAATGGCTGGATTAATTGTCGGTGTTTCTTATTATGATGGTGGAGATTCTCTCTCCATCAGTGATCTCTCACCATCTGGTCATGAATATCTTGCCAATATCCGCTCTGACAATATTTGGAACAAGACCAAAAAGGTTGCCGGTGAAATAGGTGCTACCTCACTATCCTCAATGGTTCAAATCTCTAGCCAGATAATCACTACTATCATAAAATCACAGTTTGGGCTTACATAAATCCTTTATCACATGCTCTACTACGAATTTTTTGCACTCAACCATCTCCTCTTTTGATGGTTGGGTGTTTGTCTTTTGTATGATCCATACAATCAACGCATATTTTGTCCACTTGTTTTCTATCCAGCCTATCAGGCAAATTACTATTGCAATAAAAATTATTATTTGAATCACTTCTCACTCTCCTCTCTATGCGGATAAACATACTTCTCATTTAACTGAAAAACCTTATAACTCGACTCGTTTTTCTTTTACTCTCTCTTTGATCCGATCTGTTATAAACTCAAGTGCTTCTACTGTTTGGGCTTCCTCTGGGAGTCCCTTTTTTATAGTTTCAATTACACTTTCTACAACCAGATTGACTTTATCCTCATCCAAATATGTTGTGTTTTCAGTTTTCAAATCATTTTGAATTATGTTTAGCATTTCTCACTCTCCTCCCTTGTGTATTCGGTAAATCAAATTAACGATCATTTTCAGTAATCCTTAATCGTTCCACATTGAATTCAAAGGCTTCCAATTCATGTAACTTCAAATCCAATTGCTCTACACAGTATTGTGAAGCCTTTAAATTTTTACCAGCCATTGCTATTGCAAGTGTTCTGGCATCTTTTCTTGCTTCTTGAATTTTTTTCTTAAAAGCTTCCAGATTTACAATTCTTTCTGTCTCCACTATTACTTTCTTCTCACTCTCCTCCCCCTGCATCCTATCCAGCAACGTTTCCGCCTGCAGCACTGCAGTCTTCATTTCTGTTGCATCTACACCAAACTCTCTTATCTTCTCTTCCAAGGGTACCGGCTCATGGTCTTTCTTGGGGTACTGCTGATATATGCTCTCTACAGCATGGAGTCCGTACCGGTAAAAGCATTTCACCGCCAACTCCGGTGTGATGATTCCTTTTCCTGTTACAGTGCATTTACTCTTGTCTCTGTAAGAAAAAAATATTTTCCACATAATCTTTTCCATTCTCTTGCATTATTCAACTTAAAGTTGATTTAGTGGGCAAAAAAATATTGTCTAATGGAATATTATATATCCTACTCATCATTTCCAGTTGAGCCGGTTTAGGAATAACTCTATTATTCTCCCAATTAACTATAGTCTGCTTATTCAAATGCATTTTTCCGGCAACATCAGCTTGTGTCATACCGGCATTAACTCTTGCTGCTGCCAGACTAATTTGTAATTTTTCCAATTATATCTGCTCCTTTCTCGTTGCTTTTCTTTTATTACACTCTCATATTATATCAACTTTAAGTTGATGTCAATACTAAAAGTTGATTTTTTCGTTTTTTAGCTTGTCATTTTTCAACTTACGTTTTATAATGACAATAACGAAAGGGGATGATTATTATATCTGAACAAGAATTTAATAAAATTTTTTCCAAGCAACTTAAGGCACAACTTAAATTACATGAAATGACACAATCTGATTTAGCAAAACATTTAGGTGTTAGTACTCAATCTGTAACCAACTGGTGTAAAGGCGCAAAAACGCCTCGAATGGATAAAGTCGATGCTATGTGTAGTCTTTTCAATTGTAAACGTTCTGATCTTATGGAAGAAAAAGAAACAACCATAGATATTGTACCAATAGAATCCGGCTACACTATCCCAGTACTCGGTCGTGTGGCTGCTGGATATGGAAAAGAGGCTGTTGAGGAAGTGATCGGTCAAATAGAGATTTCTCCCGCTTTGGCTGCAAAGGGTGATTACTTCGGTCTGCTGATTAAGGGTGACAGCATGATACCTACTCTGTATGATGGTGATACCGTTATCGTACAACGTGTCGATGATGCCGAATCAGGTGATCTTGTGATTGCCCTCGTCAATGGACATGATGCAACTTGCAAGCGCCTGCAGAAATATGCCGAGGGAATTGCGCTCATACCGCAAAATCCTGTATATGAGCCAATGCGATTTACAGAATCCGAAATAGACACGACCCCAGTTAAGATACTGGGTAAAGTTGTTGAGATGAGGAGAAAATTCTAGGGGGTTATTTATGAAAACTTCAAAATGGAAAATTATTATATTTTCAATTATAAACTATTCACTTACGAACATAATATTTTATATCATTTATTTTTTAGGCGAATTTATCATTGCTTTACTTCCCGAAAACAAAATAATCAACTTTTTTCTATACTATAAGGGATTTTTTGCTTCAAGCATTATGCTAGGCTTAACTTTATGTTTTACTTTCCAATCTTTCTTCTTAGATCAATGCTTTGAAAGATATGATGATATACGGCTTGTTAAACTTATTACTGGTATATTTTTTTTAATTTTTAACATTATTAATCTTATTTCCGTATGTTTCTTTCATGCCTACTATCTTCCTTCATATGTTGTTCTTTTGATTGCAGGGATACTTTTAATTATAGGAAATTACTTTGCTTTACAGAAAAACACTAAATCAAAAAAATTTGAAAATAATTTGGATGAACTTCAAAGTTCAGAAGACAACGGACGAGCCCCTAAACAGCATAAACCCGACATTCTGATTTTAGTTCTTTCATATATTGCACTTATAGCTATTTCATCTTGTTTGATTTTATTTTCATATGATAAAGGTTATTCTTCTGGATATTCAAATGGCAATGTTGATGGCTACAACGAAGCTGTTGATACTTGGTATGATATTGGCTTTTCTGATGCAGAGGGTAAATATAAAGTAAAACACAACTCTGGTGATGCCGCACTTGTATGGGTTGCTGACAAAGATTCTAGATATCACACTAAAGAATCTTGCAGTAATTCAAGTTCTCCATACCTTGTGACTGTTGATGAAGCCAAAGATATGGGGCGAAAGCCTTGTAAAAAATGTTATAAATAAATCTATTTCATTCACAAATGATAATTAGGAGGTCTATATATGAACGAAAATACTCAAACACCTAACAGTAATCCACAAATGCAAGATAATCACATAATATGTCCTAACTGTGGATTCCGTAATTCCAATGATTTTATTTTCTGTGCATCATGCAACCAAAAACTTCCGGATCATGTTATCATTCACAATAATAGCGTACCGCAAAAGAAAAAACTTAAACCTATTACTGCAGTTCTAATAGGTGTACTTTGTTTATTTTGGATCTTAGTATTAAGTTCTCTTGGCTCAAATGATAACAATAAAGTCGCATCCAATACAGAAGCCACAGAGTTAGTTGCAACTGAACCACAATCTGAAACTGCTGCTACCGAAGTTCCATCGGAAACAACAGCTACCGAGATAACATCCGAAACCGCCACCACTGAAATAGCATCCGAAACGCCACTGAAATAGCATCCGAAAAGGCTACAGAAATTGAAGCAGAAAGTTCCGAAGTTCAAGAAATCAATGACAACTCCTCTACTAAAGTTTCTGCTGATAACTCTGACTCCCAAGTAGAATCAGACAATACCACAGATAACCAGTCCGAAGATACTTACGCTGATGCAGATGTCTCTGATTCTCAAAGTGAAGAATCATATACCTCCGATTCGAATTCAAGTTCAACTACTGATTATGCAGAATCTGATGACTCTGATTCTGCTGCCGTATCAGACAACTCCGATCAGGAACAACAAGACATGGTATGGGTCAATGGCACAGGAAAGAAATATCACAGACGTTCAGACTGCAGTAATATGAAAAATGCTTATCAGGTAACTGTTGAAGAAGCAGAAAACATGGGAAAAGATCCTTGTAAGAAATGCTACTAAAATATATTGCTTTTGTGCTACCAACACTAAGCGATGTAACCTGTACTCCAAAGAGTATACAGTCAAGACAATCAATACTATTCCGGTTATCACACCAGTAAAGTTATTGAAATGAGAAGAAAAATTTAAGGAGGTTTTATGAGTATACAAAAGACAGAACAAGAACTAATTGATCATAAGGAGTGTTCGATCGACAGACTTAACACTTTTATTGATAGTCTGATACACAATGACTCAATATATGACTCAAGTAAGGCAGACAAGCTCTGTTATTGGATAGAGGATTGGATAAAATTTTTAGATTATGAACCTAATTTTAACCCCTCTTCTCTCAGAAGATATAAACGTGGAGAGATCATTAAACTACATTTAGGATTTAATATTGGTAGTGAAGAAGGTGGTCTGCATTATGCTGTTGTCCTTGATAAGAACAATTCTGTCAATAATCCAGTTTTAACTGTTGTTCCATTAACATCAGTAAAACCAGGCAGGGACACAAATAATCTACATAATGGTGAACTTTTTCTCGGAAATGATTTGTTTACAAGTATGAATGCAAAAGTAACTTCACATTCAAATTTTATCAAAATGACATGTGAGAATCTAAAATCGGAGCAGGCAACTCTACGCGAACTATTACACAAAGAAAATCTTCTTTCTGATCAGGAATTTTCCAATAGAATAAATTATATCTCAGCCAAGATTGCAGAACAGAAAGATGCACTTGTACTCGTTAATAAGATGAAAAGAGAAATTTCAAAGATGAAATCCGGAAGTATCGCATTAGTATCGCAGATTACTACCGTCAGCAAATTAAGGATATATGATCCCAAGCATCGTAATGATGTATTAACTGGCATCAAACTTTCAAATGAAAAATTAGATTTAATTGATGCAGAACTTTTGAAGCTTTACACTAATGTAAAAACTGCTGATGACCAATAAATTTATATGCATATTTTCTTGACAAGTGAATATACTGAGGTTATAATAAATGCACAAAACAAAGCCGTTTACCGGCACTATAGAAGACATAGTTCCTGTTTATACAGCGAACAGCATTTAAAAAGACCTCACATTTATGTGAGGTCTTTTACGTTATATGTTTTGCCGACCTCGGTAAAACATATATAAACAAGCTGCCTTGTCTCTTGACCGGAGTAGGCAGCTTACTATAAAGTAACTATTAACTTTGCACCGAAGATGATAGGTTTCATCTATCACTCGGCTTTCCTACAAATATATTATATTTTACTTATTTATTATTGTCAATTTTATATAATACCCTTAATAAGGTAGTTGGGGGACGTGCTCTCATCTGATCCGAGCCTGCGGAAAGGATGATCATTATGGTTTCTTGGAATGACTTATTTACTTTCGTTATCATGCTGATAGCGATACTGACCTACATAGATACTCACAGAAAACATAAGAAATAGCCGTCCTGTCTCTGGAAAAATAAGGAACGGCTATTCTTATATAACTTATTAACTTATTTTGTCGGATCAGGTGATGTGCACTCACCTACCGACTGCCTTGTTAAGTGTATTATATGACACTTGCAATTTTTTGTCAATTTCGTGACCTTACGAAATTGATAATAATATGCAAACCTATGCGGTTGTTACCATTTTGCCAACGTCGGCAAAATGGCTACATGAAATAACATTTAAATCATGTATTGTTGACCTCAACAACACATTATAATACCATCATATTTTCGAAATAAAAAGGAGCTTTTATATGAATGATTTAAACGATCAATTACAAGCTATGCTGTTACGCAATAAAAATCACAACAGCACACAATCTGTTAATTCTTCAAATTCTGATGATGTACAAGCTATATTGCCTGATTCACCGGCTAAGGAAGTAGTCCTTTACCAGACTGATGATGGTAATGTAAATGTCTCAGTAATATATTGTAATGAATCCTTTTGGCTTACCCAGAAGGCTATGAGTGAATTATTTGGAGTTAATGTTCCCACTATATCTAAACACCTTCAAAATATTTATGAAGAAGGCGAATTATACAAGGACTCAACTATTTCAAAAATGGAAACAGTTCGGATTGAAGGCACTCGCCAAGTGAAACGAAATATTGATTACTACAATCTTGATGCTATTATTGCTGTTGGCTATCGTGTAAACTCCATGAAGGCAACTAAATTCAGACAATGGGCCACTTCTACTTTGAAAGAATATATGCTAAAAGGCTTTGTCCTGAACGATGATATGTTAAAGAATGGTCCCAAATTTGGCAAAGACTATTTTAAAGAATTATTGGAGCGTGTTCGCTCTATCCGTGCAAGCGAACGTCGCATATGGCAACAGGTTACAGACATATTCGCTGAATGCAGCATTGATTATGATAGAAGTTCTCCCACTGCATATTATTTCTATGCATTGGTGCAGAACAAATTCCACTACGCAATAACCGGTCAGACCGCCGCTGAAATTATATATTCAAAAGCTGATCATACTAAAGATCACATGGGACTTACCACATGGAAAAATGCTCCTGACGGACGAGTTTTAAAATCAGATGTTACGATTGCAAAGAATTATCTTAACGAAAAACAGATACGTCAATTAGAACGTGCTGTTTCTGGATATTTTGACTATATTGAAGATTTAATCGAACGTGAAAACACTTTCACAATGGAGGAATTTGCTCAAAGCATCAATGAATTTCTGGCATTCCGCAGATATGACATTCTTCCTGATAATGGAAAAATAAGCAGTAAATCTGCAAAAGAAAAGGCTGAACAGGAATATAAAGAATTTAATAAAACACAGAAGATAATCTCTGACTTCGATAAAGAAGTCCAAAAAATGCTAAACAAGCATTAAAAAATCGCCCTGGCGCTACCAACACCAAGGCGATGTAACCTGTACTCCGTAGAGTATAAGTCCCAGACAAGACATATTATACCCTGCGGAGCACCATCTGTCAAAAGATTGGTGTTATTTTTGTACCCTTTTTTTCATACATTTACAGAGAGGCAGGTATATTATGGAAAAATTACGAAATGGAGCACTCTATATACGAGTGTCAACCGACAAGCAGGAGGAACTTTCTCCTGATGCTCAACGCAGACTGCTGCTTGATTATGCAGCAAAAAACAATATCATACTGTCAAACGAATACATATTTGAGGAGGACGGCATAAGCGGACGTAAGGCAGATAAACGTCCAAACTTTCAGCGCATGATCGGACTGGCCAAATCCAAGGAACATCCTTTTGATGTGATCCTTGTGTGGAAGTTCTCACGATTTGCCCGGAATCAGGAAGAGTCCATTGTATACAAATCTTTGCTCCGAAAGAATAACGTGGAGGTAATAAGTGTGTCTGAACCTCTTGTTGATGGTCCTTTTGGTACTCTCATTGAAAGGATCATTGAATGGATGGACGAATACTACTCTATACGGCTTTCCGGGGAAGTTACAAGAGGCATGACAGAAAATGCCATGCGTGGAAATTTCCAGTCTTCGCCGCCACTCGGTTATATGGTACCGGCCCACAAAGAAGTTCCGGTTATCGTCGAGAGTGAAGCCGCTATTGTCCGGCTTATATTTGACATGTACACAGAACAGGGCTACCCTCTGATCGACATTACACGTCAGCTTAATGCTCTGGGATACCGGACCCGTGCCGGAAATGAATTTGAAAACCGGGGAATAAAATACATACTCTCTAATGAAGTATACACTGGAAAAACTGTCTGGAACAAACGTGATTCATCTTCCAGGACCAAGAGTAAAGACGAATGGATCATAGCGGACGGCTCACATGAGCCTATCATTACACCTGAGCAATTTGAAAAAGCACGTAACCGGCTGTCATCCAATTACCGCCCTAAGTATGCCAAGCCATCCGGTGTATGTTCTCACTGGCTCTCCGGTATAGTAAAATGCTCTGCCTGTGGCCGTACTCTCTCTATCTCTCTTTCCGGAGCGAACAGATACGGCAAACGTTACATATACCTGCAGTGTTATGGCTACCTGAAAGGAAAGTGCAATGTGTCTCACCGGATATCCGAAAAAAAGATTGTACCTATGGTGCTGGATGCTCTTAGGAGTGCGGCTGAAGATCTCGCTTTCAATGTCATAGACTCGGAGCAGACTGACAATTATCCTGCTGCGACTTGATATTTATCAGAATCAGCTTGATGCTATAGCCAAAAAGAAAACCGAATCAAAATGGCATATGTTGACGGTATCGATACGCTTGAGGAATATAAAGAATAGCAGCTTCTGCAGGAGGAAAGACGTTCGATCGAGGAACGTATCAATTTACTCCTACGCCTCTTTGCAAAATGAATGAATCTGGCGCTCCGCAAAGATAAAACAGTATATGACGGACTTCTGGACGACTCTCTATCCATGCAGTCCAAAATGAATTAATTAAATCGGTTGTCGAAAAATCGTTTTAACAAAAAATTACAAAATATCGACGTTTACTTCTATACGCTCAAACCCTTGTAAATACTGGGTTTGAGCATGGTGAGTACGCAAACGCAAAAAGGTCATCCACGTTGGACATGATACCTTCTGTCCATCACAATACTGTGTAAGTATCGGTTGTGTTACATTAGGCCGCGAAAGATAGTTTTCAAACATTTCGTTTACAATTTTTGATATGTTCGTGTATATATTTCTTCCGTATATAAATTTGTGATCGTAAGCTGTGGATGACGTTATATTGAAGTTGTAACCTTTCCCCCGATACCATTCCGTATAAATACGGTTCAGCGTAAAAGACATTATCGCAAGAACATTAGCTCTGATAGCAGCATCCGGCCATGTAGCATAAATTTCGCTTGATGCGACATTTTTTATATAATCCCTATATCTGATATAATAATTTTTTGCTGTTGGATCAGTAGGAACTCCATCGTGTACTATAACAAATTCCGGAATGACTACACGGCTTAATACGATCTCACCGGTATCGTTTACAGACTTAACCTCTGCCTCGGGAATTTTTGCCGGGTAATCCCCATAGAGTGTATGAGCCGGGATCACAATATTATCTATCGGATTCCCCGGAGCATCAAGAGCCTCCAGCTCTATTTCCTGTATTGAAGTTTCATTTGGAAGTACCTCTACTCCTGAGACCGTAATCTCTCTATAGCCCTGCGCCGATACCGTAACAGTAACTTCTGAATATGGCTGGGCTTCATTCGGCTCCATAGAGTACTCAAGTGGTGGGGTTTTAACTGTGACCATCTGCGAGTTTCCAGATTCATCTGTGCCAGCCTCCTCTATATTTCCATCTGGATCTCCTGAAAACTGATCCTTACAGAAGCTCCGCTTACAGGTGTTCCTAAATTTTTTTGTCTGATCCGTACCTGTAATTTTCCTTCATCCACAGATTCCTGTTGTAAAATATGCAGATTCTTCATATATTTACCTATATTGTTTTTTTTATATTATGCACATTGCATTAGAAAAATGAATCTACTATAATTAACATATAGTTTTAAAGGAGGTTATCATATGCATACATTTCAGCAATACCCAGCAGATCTTTTGGAAATAAACCCATTCACAAAGTTCAGTAAAGAATGGGCTTTAGTCTCTGCAGGTGATAAAACAAAAGCAAATACCATGACTGTTTCATGGGGAGGCACAGGTGTTCTCTGGGGCAAAAATGTCGTATACATCTTCATCCGTGATTCACGGTACACAAAAGAATTTATTGACAATGACGAATTTTTCTCGCTTTCATTTCTTTCTGAGAAATATCGTGATGCATTAAACTTTTGTGGTTCGCATTCTGGCAGAGATTGTGACAAATTCAAAGAGGCCGGGCTTACAGTTGCACATAAGCACAACATTCCGTTCCCTGACGAATCAAATTTTGTACTTTTATGCCGGAAAATGGCTGCTGTACCTATAACCAAAGAAACTTTTACCGACAAAGATATCATGCCTCGCTGGTATGGTGATAACGATATGCACACAATGTATGTCGGAGAAATAATAGATATGCTTGCAAGATAAAAGGTGTACGCTCTTGTGGTATGTATCCTACTACGGATATATATCACATCTGCATACACCTTTTTATCTGCACAAATTTCTTATCTACATACGATCTTAGCTGCATATGCTTCTTTTCTGCATACACTCTTATATGCATATGCTTCTTTTCTGCATACGATCTTAGCTGCATATGCTTTTTATCTGCAGCCAGTACTTATTGATTCTATTGCAACAGCACCGCCCCGCACAACTGATATGTGCTTGTACTGCGACTTAAGCAGTGAAATAAGATCATTGTTTCTGTGCTCAGTAAGCTTACTTTCTATGATAACGCTGTCTATATTTTTATCAACAACATCCACTTTAAACACCTGGGCAGTCTGGAATATATCTGTAATCTCTTCTCTTGTCAGTTTTTCTATCTTTACATAAAGAATTTCTTTCATATGCAGTGGTACATCTGTAAGATCTATTACTTTTATGACCTCAACCATGCGGTTTAACTGCTTTTTGATCTGTTCGAAAGTTATATCATCACTTGTAACACATATGGTCATCCGTGATATTGTTTCATCCTCCGTTGTTCCTACTGTAAGCGATTGAAGGTTATAAGATTTTCCAGAAAAAAGTCCTGAAACCTTAGCAAGAACACCAACCTGATTTTCCACATACAGTGCGATCCATCTGTTTTTCATTTCCATTTCATCCTACCCCCTATTTAAGTATCATTTCGCTCATAGGATTTCCGCTTTTAACCATCGGAAGAACAATTTCGTCTGTAGCTATCATAAACTCAATGATAACCGGAACATCCCTGTGCTCCTTTGCTTTCGCAAAGGCAGCATCGATATCTTCTTCCTTTTCGACACGTATTCCATATCCGCCATAGCTTTCCACAAGTTTCACAAAATCGGGTGTGTATGGAGGACATGAACTGTTTGGTCCTTTACATTCAGCGGGACAGCTTTTTCTTCTGCGCAGGCATGTTGCAGAATACCTCTTTCCATAGAAAAGCTGCTGCATCTGGCGTACCATACCAAGATAATAATTGTTTAAAACACAAATTGTAACACCGGCTCCCTGTACAACAGCAGTTGCAAGCTCCTGTATATTCATCTGCAATCCACCATCACCACTTATGCATACGACATCCTTATCTGGATTTGCGATCTTTGCACCGATTGCTGCCGGAAGACCAAATCCCATTGTTCCAAGGCCGCCTGAGGTAAGAAGCCTGCTATCCTCATCAAGTTCAAGATACTGTGTTGCCCACATCTGATGCTGCCCTACATCAGTAACATAAATTGCTTTAGGAAAATTACTGTTGATATGCTCCATTATCATCTGCGGCGTCATTCCTTTATCTCTTCTCATTTCGAGAGGATTCTCGTTTTCCCAGATTTCAATCTGATTTTTCCATGCAGATGTCTTCTTTGGCTCAGCCCACTCTAAAAGCTTCTCTAGCGCCATATTTGCATCTGCAACAATAGGCACATCTACAACAACGTTTCTTGAAATTGAAGCCGTGTCTATATCTATATGTATTATTTTTGCTTTTGGCGCAAATTCATTTAAATCGCCTGTTATACGATCATTAAATCTCGTACCGATAGAAAAAAGAACATCACATTCACTGACTGCTTTATTTGCGGAATATTTACCATGCATACCACAGTTTCCTATATAAAGTGCATGTTTTGTCGGAATTGCACCTTTGCCCATAATTGTTGTAACAACAGGTATATCCTCTTTTTCTGCAAACTTCTTAAGATTCTCATTAGCTCTTGAGATATTTACTCCGCCGCCGGCAAGGATAAGCGGTTTTTTTGCATTTCTTAGAAGCTTGTATGCCCTTTTTAACTGTCCTATATGTACAGAATTGTTTATTTTGTAACCTCTTATATCCACATGCTCCGGGTACTCTGCCGGTCCTGATGCCGTCTGGATATCCTTTGGAAGATCAATTAAGACCGGTCCCGGTTTTCCGGTGCTTGCAATGTGAAAGGCCATCTTAATGATTTTTCCGAGATCTTTTCTGTCTCTTACTGTGACAGAATACTTTGTGATACTTCTTGTCATTCCGACAATGTCAACTTCCTGAAAAGCATCGTTTCCGATCAGATTCAACGGCACCTGTCCTGTAAAACAGACAAGCGGAATATTGTCATAATGTGCATCTGCAAGTCCTGTCATGATGTTCGTTGCACCCGGGACCGCTGGTCACCAGGCAGACACCCACTTTTCCTGTCGATTTTGCATATCCCTCTGCCTCATGTAAAAGTCCCTGCTCATGTCTTGGCAGAACAAGATTGACCGATTGTGTTTTATATAATTCATCAAAAAGATCGGTGACTGTTCCTCCCGGATACCCGAAAAGAGTGTCAACTCCCTCTTCCTGTAATGCTTTTACAAATAATTTTCTACCTGTGATGTCCATAACGTCATTCCTTCCGTCCATTCTTTAATGATCACATGATCTATTTTTTCTTTTCATATTTATAAAAATAAAATTCCAGATCAAAATATGTCTGTTCCTCACTGTCAGCCGTAATCTGCCACCGCGGGTCCGCATCAAGGTTTGGAAAATACGCATCCGCATCATACTCAAAATCTATCTTTGTGATGTGTGCAGTGTCGCACTCGTCCAAAAGCTGTTCATATATCTTCTGGCCTCCGCAAATATATATATCATCCGTTGGATATTTTTTTAACTCTTCGTGAAGTTCATCCAGTGAGTGCACAACAACCGCACCTTCCACCTTATAGTCTTTATTATGTGTAAGGACTATGTTCGTGCGGTTTTTAAGTGGTTTTGAATTTGGAAAACTTTCAAGTGTCTTACGTCCCATGACAACCACTTTTCCTGTTGTTGTCTCCCTGAAAAATTTCTGATCCATAGGAATGCGCACAAGTAACTGGTTATTTTTGCCTATTGCCCAATTTTTGTCAACTGCCGCTATTAGTTTCATATTTTCTCCTTTATATCTTATATTGCTATAGGAATATTTTTTATCTGCTCACCTGTCACATAATCAGTGATCTTTATGTCATCTGTAGTAAATTTATAGAAATCCTTTATCTCCGGGTTCAGCCAGAATTTCGGTGCCGGATACTGTGGTCTTTTTATAAGTTCCTCTATTATAGGTACATGACGGTCATAAATATGTGCATCTGCAATTACATGCACAAGTTCTCCCGCTTTCATGTCACAGACCTGTGCAAGCATATATAAAGAACCGCATACTGGCACACATTCCAGTTGTTTCTGCAAGAACATCCTGCGAGCGCTGGTTTAATATGCCATTTAACGTAAGCTTGTCATCACCTTTTGCTGAGTGACATTAAAAGTCATACTGTATGCACATGGATACAGATTCATCTCATGAAGATCCTGATGTACATAAATATTTGTCATTATCCTGCGTGAAAAAGGTGTGTGCTTAAGATCATATATAACCCTGTCAACCTGATCCATCATACCCTCTTTGTACTGATGCTTGACACCAAGCTGATAACCATATGCCTTGCCGATCGAGCCATTTTCATCTGCCCATTCATCCCACACTGAACTCTTTAAGTCCTTTATGTTGTTTGATTTTTTCTGCCATATCCATAGAAGCTCGTCTGTCGCACTCTTTATATATGTTTTTCTGAGTGTGATCGCCGGAAACTCTTTTGAAAGATCATATCTGTTTACGACACCAAATTTTTTTATCGTGTAGGCGCTTGTACCGTCCTCCCAGTGAGGTCTTACAAGTTCGCCTTCTGTGCTTGTACCATTTTTAAGGATATCCTGACACATATCCACAAATACTTTATCTGCGTAACTCATGCAATTTACTCCGTTTCCTTTTGCTGAAAATACTTTATCTATTATTCTATCTAATTATCGATTATTTTTCAACATGAGGATTTTAAGTATGTGAAATTGCATTTAATAATTTCTTTAAATTTTTAATGATTCTTTTCTTTTGAGGACACATTTTAGACAAACTTTTATATTATATTATTACTTGTAAAGGAGATACAAACCTTTACAATTCCCTTTTTTAAACATTTTTTCATAAACTAAACTCCTCGAAAAGAAGCCGTTTCCCTCGGCTTCTTTTCACGTTGTTCTTTACTTTTCTTACTTATCCCTCTATATTATATTATGTGTGCTTACGATAGAGTGCGCAGGTAACAGACTGATGTCTGGTCCATTGATTAATATGTCAGGAGAATTATATGATTTTTTCACTAGCCCCGATGGAAGGGCTTACAGGATATATTGTAAGAAATGCCTTTCATCACAATTTCGATTTTATAGATAAATATTACACCCCATTCATTCCCGCCGCAAAAAGGATGAATTCAAAGATCAAACGTGATCTAGACCCTTCGAACAACGATGGGATAACCCTGATTCCGCAGGCCATGTCGATCCTGGCAGATGAGGTCATAAGCCTTCATGAGCAGCTAAAACCCTACGGCTATGATGAGATAAATATAAATCTTGGCTGTCCGTCAGGAACTGTCGTATCAAAAAAGCGTGGCTCCGGCATCCTCGCATACCCTGATATGCTTTTCAGCTTTCTGGATGATTTATTTAAAAATGCAGATTTTCCGGTTTCAATAAAAACAAGGACCGGCTTTGATGATGATATACTATGGCCTGAAATTATAGATATATATAAAAATTTTCCTATAAAAGATCTCATCATCCATCCCCGTGTTCGAAAAGATTTATACAAGGGTTCCATAAGACTTGATGATTTCGCCCTTGCCATTGAAAAACTATCAGATTCACCTATACATCTTGTATACAACGGAGACATAACAGACACGGAAAGCTTCAACAATATTATAAACCATTTTCCTTCTGTCGATGAGATCATGATCGGAAGAGGTTTATTTATGAATCCTGCCCTTATTGCAGAAATAAAGAAAACCCAGTATAGCGAAAATCTCTTAGGCTCCAAAGACTTCAATACACGGCTTATAAAATGGCACGATGAAATTTTAGAAGGATATCTTGGAATTTTTTCAGGATCTAAAGATGCTATGTTCCGCATGAAAGAAATATGGATGTATATGCATGGACTCTTTCCTGACCATGAAAAGCTCTGGAAGAAAATAAAAAAATGCCAGACACTTTCCGATTATAATTCAATCGTAAGTTCGGCATTTATTTCGCTTGGTTAGTACAAACTATCTCTTCTTTTTTATCCGATGGAATTGAGGCTTTACGGTAATATCAGAAACGACCATGCCTTCTCTTTGATTTACGGCAAAAAGCACAGTTTCTGCGACATCCTTTGCCGTAAGCCGTGCCATCTCATCATCATCTGCTGTAAAATCAGCATTTCTGTAAAGATTTGTGTCCGTCATATCCGGCTCGATATTTATCACACTCACCCCATATTTTCTTGCTTCATCAAAGAGGCTGTGTGAAAAACTTGTAAGTCCCGCCTTTGTTGCCCCATAAGCACAGCCATGGGGATTGGACTTTTGTGCAGTGACTGAAGAAATATTTATTATCATGCCATGATTTTTCTTCAAATCACGTAACAGCAGATTGCATATTATCATTGGAGCTTCAAGATTTGTGCGCACCATTCTTGATATTTTTGCAGCGTTTAATTCCTCATGAAGCCCATAATAAGCGGTTCCTGCATTATTTATAAGCAGCTTTATATCATGATTTTTATTAACCTGTTTTATAACTCTGGCAAGCATTCCGGTGTCCGTGATATCACAGACGATTTTTATGATCTTCCCAGCATTTTTTTGAGATACTTCTGCTTTTTTTTCTTCTGTCCAGTCATTTTCTTCTGACTTGTCACTTTCAAAAGTACGCCCTATCGCATATACACACCATCCATCATCCATAAGTCTGCAGGCAGTTTTCATTCCTATACCGGATGATGCACCTGTTATTATAACATTTTTTTCCATGTAAATATTTTTTCCTTTGGCATATATTTTTTTAGCAGCTCCACCAGCATATTTTCCATATCACACCTTATATTTTCAGGATACTGATAATATCCACCTATATTCTCATATGGGAAATTGACAACAGCGGATCCATTTAAATCTTTTCTCATCTTTTTCAGGTAATCCTGTGATATCCTGAATGTTCCAACACTTACATCCCATAGCTGTTTTGCATCCAGCTTTGAAAATACATCTTCGATCATTTTTTTATATTCATTCTTCCAATCCCTGCAATATATCATCGGATCAAAGCATAATCTGACCGGAAATCCTGAATCCATAGCTTTTTTTGCGGCTTTTAGCCTTTCAGCCGGCGAAGCTGTGTTATGCTCATATGATGAAGCAATCTTCTCCGGCGAAATAGTGTATGCAAGTATCACACGCTCACACGCCGGATACTTCTCCCAGAGATCATATCTTGCACTCTTAGTCCTGATCTCGATCGTCAGGTTTTCATGCGCGACCGTAAAATCTATCCATTCTTTAACGTAGCCACAAAGCCATTCGCATGCTGTAAGATCCGCATCATATGATACACAAAGGTATATCTTCTTTTCTCTTAAAAGCTCCTCAAGCTCTGAAAATGTATCCTCGATATTTACAAAAACCACTATATTAGCTGATGGATACATTCCCTTTAAATAACAGTATTCACAATCAAAAAGGCAATTCATCATGCATGAACAATAGTAAAAATTATCATTTCCAAAATTCTGACAGACCGGAGCACCCTCATATATGCAGCCATTTTGATTTTTTGCAAGTATGAGTGCCTTTGCCTTATTCTGTGCCACGATACTTTGCTTTCTGCGGCAGAAAACATCTTTGTAATGGTCAATTTCTATAACCCTTGCGTCTGGGAGCTTTTTTAAAATTTCCTTTGTTCTTTGATGATCTTTTATCTGCTTTTCCACATATATATGAGAAAAAGCCGCATTATAATAATCTATTTTTGAACTTATCAAGACAAACTTTCCCTTCCTTTTTACTGCTATGCATGGGAGCATTTTTCTGTCGTAGAACTCTCTTTCAACTGCTCTGTGATCAATATCACTCAGATAACAGTATTTTATAAGCTGCGAAAGCTGATCCTTCATCACTTTTGAACAGCACATGGCATCCGAAAGGCGCTCTATATCCTTTTTGTAATCTGTGCTCTCTTTTACATTGGCATTCACTTTTTCTTCCTGCACTATTTCTTTTATATCGTCAATATAATCATGGATTTTATCTTCTGCAATATGAATAGCTTCCTGCATTTCATCCTTTGAAATAAGATCCCCGTTATCTGATACTATTTTTATAAACGATACATGGTCAGGTGCTATAAAAAACGATGCTGCCTGATATATAGAAGCCGCCTCCATCTCATACACGCTCTTAGTCTGTAAACATTTTCCTGATTTTTGACTTCCACAGTCTTTGATAAACGGTTTAGGGACAGTAATTGCTGCCGCTTCCTCTAACTCAGTCTTTATAAGCATATCCGGATAGAATGTATGTCCTGTTGCCTTCTCAGTTATCTTATTTATGATATATACATTTCCGGCATTTTCTCCAGGCATGGCGCAGCTTCCTATATTTATGATACGATCATGTCCTGCGATACCAAAGACTCCTGCGGCATTTCCTACAGCCACCGCCGCATTTACCGCCCCTGCTCCTGTAATAAGAAGCCGTATATCGTCATTAGAAAATATATCAAATTTAAGACCTGCCACATGCTGTTTCTTTAGATCATAATGCTTTATTATATTTTTCGCTTCAGCATAAATAGCAGTAAAAATATAAATCATTTTATCTCTCCAATTCTTTTAAGAGTTTCGCCCTTCCGCTTCCAACCATAAGCTTTTCATTGTAAATGTCATATTTTTCACATTCATTTTCTGCAAGAAAACTGCTTATCTCAGGTGTTATCGTAAGTTCCGTGACAAAAATAAGCATCTCCTGGCCATCCTTAAACACTTCTTCTATGAAATCAAACGCGTGGTTGAGTTTTTCTCCAGCCTCATCCTCCAGCACAGAAAGTTCTTCCGAACGCAGTGTAAAATCATCCATTGAATCATCAAATGGCTTCTTTATATCCTTAAGCACATCCTGCCTTATATAGTAATCTTCCTGTAGAATAAGCCTGTTTTCTTTCAGCTTATCGCTCTCCTCCTCAAAAGCTTTTACCATATCTTCATATGACGTATTTTCCAGACATTTGTATTGTTTTAAAAATTCATACCATAACTGGACTTCTTTGCGCACTTTTGATAGATCCGAAAAAATAATTGTAAGTCCATCTAAGATCAGATTAATGACTGTCACGCGTTCATCAAAACCGGCATCAAATATTCTCTGATATACGGTCTTTTTCACTTTACCATCAAGAATGTCTGCTATGCCGTAATCATCATGATATTTTTTATAGATTTCAAGATATGCATACACATCCTCCGCTATATCAGGATGATGTATGTATTCATCTATAACTTCCTGTGTTATAGCAATATGACTTTTTTCATACACATACATAAGGCTGCTTAAATCTTCCCAGCCTCTTGCTGTCACAAAATTCATTCCGTCAACGTCTGACTCAACCTTATAAAAATTATTTGGATGAAGTTCAAGATAACTAAGTAAAGCCTCATGTATATGCACTTTTCTTGCATATTCTTTCCACACATCATAATCGGCTTCTATTGAAATATACCTTACACGGTCAAGTGTAACCATATCAAAATCCCTTACCGATTTATTATATTCCGGTGGATTTCCCGCTGCAACAATTATCCATCCATCAGGCACCGCCTGGTTTCCAAACGTCTTACACTGTAAAAACTGCAGCATTGTAGGCGCAAGCGTTTCCGATACACAGTTTATCTCATCAATAAAAAGTATTCCTTCTTTCAGACCGCTCTTTTCCATCTTTTCATAAACACTTGCTATTATCTCGCTCATTGTGTACTCAGTCACAGAATATGTCGTTCCATCATATTCTCTTTCCTTTATAAATGGAAGTCCTACCGCACTCTGTCTCGTATGATGTGTTATCGTATAAGCCACAAGTCCTATTCCACATTCCCTCGCTATCTGCTCCATTATCTGAGTCTTTCCAATTCCCGGAGGCCCGATCAAAAGCATAGGTCTCTGACGTATCTGCGGTATCACATACTGCCCGTGATCATCCTTTAAAAGATATGCTTTTACTGTATTTTTCACTTCTTCTTTGGCTGTCTTTATATTCATCCCAATTCCTCCGGATCTATTTTCATTGTGATAGCCCATGCAGGCACCACATTATCATCATATTCATCTAAATATATAAACGCACATTTGTACGGCGGACATTTAACAGGGTAAATGCCTTTTCCATCTGTAAAATACAATAACCCGCACATATTTTTTAGCTGCCCGTCCGATATAAGTTCTGATACATAACTGAACGCAGGACGAAAATCCGTTCCACCGCCCCCGGCTATCGTAAAATCTGATAGCATCTGCGGTATATGGTCTATATCAGATATTTCTTCGTCCGCTTTTATGCTGTCGTCACACTGAATTATCCTGATTTTATTTTTCACAAAAAAACTGTCTGTTTCCGTCAGGATCGAAAATGTTTCTTTAAGAAATTTTTCTATAAGCTCTCCGCTTACTGAATAACTCGTATCAAGTACTATGACAAAATCCCTTATCTTATAAGTTTCCCTCGTTTCAAGCGGCTCTATAAGCGGCATATTGCCATACATTGCCATTCCGTAAGCATAGTATCCCATATCAAACGAGTCAGCATCAATGTGAAGTTCCTCCCTGAGCACCGCAAACCTGCGTAAAAATTCCCGGTAATCATGCCGGCTTTTTTGGGCGGTAAGCTGTCTTAACATAACATATTCACCTTTTTGACTTTCATCTTTACGGCGCTTTTTCTCCATTTGTGTCTGTCTGGCTATCTTCTCCCAGTTTTTCTTTGCCTGGGCAGAGGATACAGGCATAGCTTTTTCATTTTTCTCATCAGGCCATAAGGTGTGGTCATCCGTATAAAATTCTTTTGCCAGACTGTTTAAAAACTCACTGTCCTGCTTTTTTAGCCACACATATATAGGTCCCGGTGCGATTGCTATTCCTTCACTCTTTAAATTATCATATGTTTTTGTCCTTATATAGCCAAGTATCCTTTTGGTACATGGCTTGTCCATCATGTCTATCGTATATTCGGTCATGATATCACATGCAGTATTCCACAATAGATCATCTCTTTTTCCTTTTGTCCACAAATGAAAAAAAAGACAATGCAGTACACTATGCAGATATGCTCGGTCAAGGTATTTTCCGTTTGACTTAAATATATCAATTATCCTCTGTGGAGAATAATATAATTTCTTTCCATCTGTTGCCATAGATACAAAATTTTCATTGGCACATAGCTCAAATGCACAAAGAGCTATCTGCATGAAATTAAGTTCCAGATACAGTTCGCTTTGTATCTGTCCAAATATTTTTTCAGTTATTTCCTCCTGCCATTCTGTTTCCGTCTGAACGTGTTTTTTCATGTGCGATCCTCTTTAAAATTTGAATCTTTCCGATCTTCTTTTTGAAATATTTTTCTTTTTATACCGGAGCAGTATAACACTGCCCTCGCCCCAGCCGGCTTGTGCCGCCTCGTCAATCATTTCCGTGATAAACTGCGCATCTATTATTTTTCGTACATTAAATTCATCTGCAGATCCACCACTTATTCTATCTATCTCAAGCAGGCAATTCAAATTGTCTGTATTTTTTTCGTCTATTATGATCTGCGAAAGTTCTTTTTTATGTTCCTGTACATATGTAAGATATATCTTTTTTGCCTCCATGTCCAGTTCATACGGATATTTAATGCGGGAAAAAGCCATATCCAGCAGATCTTTCTCACATTCAAGCGCCTTAGCCTCTATAAATGTATCATCATACTGTTTCCAGGCAAATACTCTGCCGGAAAAACTCTGCCGAGCCCGAAATCCTACTCCTGCCATATTCAGCTTAAAAATATGCGCAGGTCCTATCTCATCATAGCTTTGGTCATATTCAAAAAAAATTGCCTGCGCTGTATTTTTTTCATGGTTCTGCCAGCAAATGATAATTTTCCATGTGATCTGTGCCAGGATCTGTCTGAGGTAAGATTTTTCTCCTGCATCTCCTCTTAGTATAATTTTATGAAGACATATACAATTCATAAACGCATCACCATCTACATCCGGTGCTGCCGCAGACATCTCTATTTCACTTAAATTTCTACAATTATAAAATGCTAATCCGCCTATTTTAGTCAAACTATCCGGCAATATGATCCTGCTTACATATTGTCCTGAAAGACTTGTCATATCATATGGCACAGTTATACCCGCAGCTTCCAGCTCTTCCTTTTTCTTTTCTGTAAAGCAATATGGTGCGATTTCTGTCACTGGAAGATTTTCTATAGTATCACACACATATGCTTCTGGTATTTTTCCATACATATGAAGAAGCCTAATACCATCGGTATTAAGCTTCTCCCATACATATAAATAATCATCTACGATTGTAGTCTTTATATTATTTATCATGTTTTCCTTTATTATGCTCTTTTTCTTCTTTTAATTCCTACTGTACAGATCACAACGCCAAGTCCTAACATTGTAACAACAAGAACACTGTTTGTATTGTCACCCATTGCAGGAGATGCTTTTTTCTTTGGTTTTGTCTGTGTCTTTGGTGCTACTTCTGGCTTTGGTGTTGTCTGTGCCTTTGGTGTTACTTCTGCCTTAGGGGTTGTCTGTGCCGGTACTGTTGGTGTAGTCTGAGGCTTACTTGGTGCAGGCTCATCCTTTGGCTCAGTATCAAGCTTTTTAAGCGATAATACATAATCACAGCAATGCTCAATCTTGTATGTTGCCTTTCCATCTGCAACCTTTACTGCATCACTTACAAGCTCAAGTTTCTTTGTTTCAGGATTAAAGTAGTATAAGTATGCTGTTCCGTCAGGTAACTTTGTTTCTGTAGTAACTGTAGCTGTTCCTGGGAGCTCACCATCATGCGCAAAGTGGATCGTCTCTGTCTTTCCGTCTGTCTTTGTAGCTTCTACTGCTGCTGTAACAACGTCAACCTTAGCCTCTGGATCAATTGCAAACGATTTGATCGCAGTTGTTGCATCTTTAAGCTCCTTAGAAGCGAAATTCCAGCTGTATACCTCATCACCCAATTCATCCTCGAATGAAAATGTGATATCCTTTGTAGGAGCTGCGCAAGTGCCTCAAAATTGTCTTTAAAACATCTGCATCTACTGTAGGGGTCTCTTTATCGCATTTAAGTGTAACCTTTGTAACTGCCTCATCAGAAATGATTCCCGCAACCATGTCCGGTTTGCATGTAACTGCTGATTCACCATCAGCTACAATATCCTTTACTGTGAGTGTAAAATACGCTGTGTAACCACCATCTGTTGTCTTAGCGATAAGCTTTGTCTCGCCTTCTTTTACAGGGTTGATCACACAAAGTTCTGATGTTGTAAGATCAGTGTTGATCGTTGCGATGCTCTCATCTTCAACTTTCCAGATGATATCCTTAACTGTTGCATTGTCAGGTGTGACTGTTACAGGGAATTTATATGTTCCGTCTGTAGCTACGGATACATCCTCACCTAATGTAATAGATGTAACAGGAACATAATCCTCGTCAACTTTTACTGCTGCTGTTTTAGAGATGATGTCCTTTGCATATGTGCTGAGCTCTGTTGCAAAATCTGAAGAAAGATCAATGATCTTTCCACCTGTTTTTGATGTGATATCTGCATATCTGTCTGCTAAAGTTCCATCATCATAATCTGCTGCTGTGTATCCAGGATGTGTTACAACAGTTGTCTGGATTCCTTTAGCACTCAATTTCTCTGTAACCTGATCAAGGCTTTCATATCCCCATCTGTTGCCAACTTTGTAATCTGCATCTGTAAGTACGAATGCAAATTTTGCTGCGAATTTGTTGAATGTCATAACATCATCGCTTACAACATATCCAAGTGCATCTACAAGGCTCTCAGGATAATCTCCACCACCGATAACTTCGAGTGTCTCTATTTCTGCAATAACCTTGTCCGTGTCATCGAACCATACTGAATAATCTGGTGTCTCATGAACAACTGTAGTATTATCGCCATCGTCTTCAGTATCCTTATAATCGATAATAGCGATTCTAGGTATTGCACCACTTGCTGCGATTTCTTTAACAAAGGCAGTAAGATTTTCCTTAACTGTACTGATATCACCGCTCATAGATCCTGTTGTATCTACAACGAATGCGATGTTTACATACTTACCTGTACAATCAGGTGCTGTCGTGCTTTCATCTGTTTTTGATGTATCTGTGGCTTCTGTTGTTGTAGTATCATCATCTGCCATAACCGTAAGGCTTCCAAAGCTGCTTACCGTAAGACACATTGCTGCGAAAAAGCACATAAGTTTCTTTTTCAACTTCATTTTTTCATTACCTCCTTAAAAGTTTATGTAAATATTATATTATTTAAAAATTTTTTAATCAACCCTAATATTGTTTTTTTCATATCATTTACAAATATTATAAAACTGCTGTATTAAGCGATAGACGGCGCATGGTGTCCGGTGGACACCTGCTCTGCGCCGACCGCAGTGGAACGGAGACGCTCGAACTTTGAGCCCCGGATAATTTTCATCGAAAAGGACATCCTTTCCGGATGTCCTTTTTTTGTTGAACAGAAGCGATAGACGGCGCAAGGTGTCCGGTGGACACCTGCTCTGCGCCGACCGCAGTGGAACGGAGACGCTCGAACTTTGAGCCCCGGATGGGGCTCTTTCAACGAAAAAGCGACATCCTTTCCGGATGTCCTTTTTTTTTTTAATAGAAGCGATAGACGGCGCAAGGTGTCCGGTGGACACCTGCTCTGCGCCGACCGTAGTGGAACGAAGACGCTCGAACTTTGAGCCCCGGATGGGGCTCTTTCAACGAAAAAGGACATCCTTTCCGGATGTCCTTTTTTGTTGAACAGAAGCGATAGACGGGGCTCGAACCCGCGGTCTCGACCTTGGCAAGGTCGCGCGTTACCAACTACGCCACTATCGCATGTATTAAGTTTGCTGTGCCACATGTCTCAAGCACGAGTTATATAATACAGTAAAAAATCATATCTGTCAACAGATTTTTTTATTTTTCTTAACAAATTTTTATTTATTTTTCCGCCCTGACTTTCCATAATGATGCTGGAAAGCCAGGGCTGTCAAATATCATCTGGTACATTTTAATTCAGTGCATCATATCCTGTTTCTTTTGTACGGATTTTCATCGCCTCACGTATCTCATAGCTGAAAATCTTTCCGTCTCCGACTTCTCCTGTAAACGCAGCTTTCTGGATCGCCTCTATTGTTTTTTTCTCCCATTCCTCAGAAGAAACAACTATCTCGAATTTGATTTTTGGGAGCATCACAACATCAACTTCCGTACCTCTTACTCTCTTTTTATATCCTCTCTGTGTCCCACAGCCCATAACCTGTGAAACAGTTATTCCATTTACATTTATGGCATTAAGTGCTTCTTTTACATCCTCAAAAACTTCCTCACGCACTATTGCCTCAACCTTAATCATCATAATATGATCTCCTCTCTTTCTGCTATGAATCAAGTCCGTTGAATGTCGGATAAGCACTCTCTCCATGTTCCGAAATATCAAGTCCGATTTTCTCTTCCTTTTCATCTACCCTTAATTCAGTAAAGATCCTTACAATCGCAAGACATACAAGCGTTCCGACAATGGCAACTGCTATCGTGACAACAATCCCTATAATCTGTGCAACAAAAAGACGATAATCTCCAAATACAAGGCCATCCCATTTTGCAACATTGTTTATGGAATGTTTGCCGAAAATCCCCGTTGCGATTCCTCCCCAGATTCCGCCGATTCCATGACAGCCGAATGCATCAAGTGCATCGTCTATTTTAAGCTTACCTTTTAAGATTGAAATTGTAAAGCTGCATATTGGGCTCACAAGTGCTCCTATTATGAAAGCTGACCACATCGGTACAAATCCGGCTCCCGGAGTTATCGCAACAAGACCTACAACAAGACCTGTCGAAGCTCCTACAAGAGTAGGTTTCTTATCCTTTACCACATCAATAAGCATCCATGAAAGCATTGCGCTGGCGCTTGATACTGCCGAGGTAAGGAAAGCATGTGCCGCAAGTCCGTCAGCTGCAAGAGCACTTCCTGCATTGAATCCAAACCAGCCAAACCAGAGAATAAAAGCTCCAAGCGCAACAAAAGGTATGTTGTGTACACGATATGCTGTATGCTCATATCCTTTTCTTCTTCCAAGTATAATTGCAAAAACAAGTGCACTCACACCTGAGCTTATATGCACAACGTTTCCACCTGCAAAATCAACTGATCCAAGCTCTGCAAGCAATCCGCCCTCACCCCATACCATATGTGCCATAGGATAATAAACAACTATTGACCAAAGAAGAATAAATATAAATAATGCTTTAAACTTAACTCTTCCTACAAGTGAGCCCGTGATAAGCGCAGGTGTTATCATTGCAAACATCATCTGGAACGCAATATATACAAAGTGTGGTATCGTTGGTGCATATGGTCCTGCATCACCCATTCCGATTCCATTAAGACCAAACCATCTGAAGTCACCGATTATTCCGGCATGATTTCCTCCGAATGAAAGTGAATATCCGAAAAGTATCCACATTACCACTGAAAGACCCATTATAAATGTGCATGCCAGCATTGTATTTACTACATTTTTTCTTCTTACCAGACCTCCGTAGAAAAAAGCCAGCCCCGGTGTCATAAAAAATACCAGTGCCGTACATATCATCATAAAAGCTGTATCGCCTGTGTTCATAACTTTTTTGCCTCCTTGGGATAATATAATGTAAAGTATGTGCGCACTTTATAATGACAAAAAAGCGCCAAAAGAATCTATGATTCTTTTGACGCCTTTGTCTTTTTCTGTATACTAGCAGAAAAAGATTATTTTTTCAAGTACTTTTTTTAAAAAATAAGGAATTTACTTATTTTCCTGAAGTTGCCTTAAGTCTTGCCATGGCACGGGCAAGAGATGCTCTCGAATGATAGTATTCATGGATACTCTGTTTCTGACGCATCTGTTCCTCTGCTCTTTCCTTCGCCTCACGCGCACGGGCAACATCAATTTCTTCCGGTCTTTCTGCCGATTCAACCAAAAGAGTAACTCGGTTGTTTACGATCTCGACAAACCCGATTCCTACAACTGCATATTCCCAATTATCACTGCCTTCCGGCTGGAAACGCATTTCTCCGTCATTTACCGCGATTACCATATCCTCATGATGGGCAAGGATTTCCTTTTGTCCATCGTACTCAGGCACGATTATAGATCTGCATCTTCCAGAATAAAACACGCGGTTAGCAGCTATTATTTTTAAATAAAATGAATTTGAAGCCATTTGCTTTTCCACCTTTCAGGTCACAGGTCTTACTGCATGCTCTTTGCTTTTTCTTTTACGTCCTCTATTGTACCTACGTTAAAGAAAGCATTTTCCGGATACTCATCCATCTCACCATCGATAATAGCCTTAAATCCTCTGATAGTCTCCTCAACAGGCACATAAACACCCTGGATACCTGTAAAGTTTTCAGCTACATGGAATGGCTGTGATAAGAACTTCTGGATTTTTCTTGCTCTGTATACAAGAACCTTATCCTCGTCTGCAAGCTCTTCCATACCAAGAATTGCGATAATATCCTGTAATTCTTTGTATTTTTGTAATATTTCCTGTACTTTTCTGGCTACCTGATAATGCTCCTCACCTACTATGTCCGGCTCAAGTATACGTGATGTAGACTCAAGTGGATCTACAGCCGGATAAATTCCCTGTTCAACAATCTTTCTTGATAAAACAGTTGTTGCATCAAGATGTGCGAATGTTGTTGCCGGAGCCGGATCTGTAAGGTCATCTGCCGGTACATATACAGCCTGTACTGACGTAACAGATCCATTCTTTGTAGATGCGATTCTCTCCTGAAGCTCACCCATTTCAGTAGCAAGTGTAGGCTGATAACCTACGGCTGAAGGCATACGTCCTAAAAGTGCTGAAACCTCTGATCCGGCCTGTGTGAAACGGAAAATATTATCAATGAACAAAAGCACATTCTGATGCTTTTTATCACGGAAATATTCTGCCATTGTAAGACCAGTCTCAGCAACTCTCATACGTGCTCCTGGTGGCTCATTCATCTGTCCGAACACTAAGGCTGTTTTTTCAAGTACACCTGATTCTTTCATTTCAGTCCAAAGGTCGTTACCTTCACGCGAACGCTCTCCTACACCGGTAAATATAGAATATCCACCATGCTCTGTAGCGATGTTGCTGATAAGCTCCTGGATAAGGACTGTCTTACCAACACCGGCACCACCGAAAAGACCGATTTTTCCACCTTTTGCATATGGTGCTAAAAGGTCGATTACCTTGATACCTGTCTCAAGGATTTCTTCTGCTGGATTCTGCTCCTCGAATGTAGGCGGCTCTCTGTGGATTTCCCACTTCTCCTCTGTCTGAGGCTGCTCGCCTCCGTCAATAGCCTCACCTAATACGTTGAACAGTCTTCCTAATGTCTGCTCGCCTACAGGTGTAGTAATTCCGGCACCTGTTGCTGTTACCTCCATATCACGGGAAAGTCCCTCACTGGATGCAAGCATAATACAGCGGACAGTATTGTTTCCAATATGCTGTGCGACTTCCATCACACACTTTTTATCACCATTTAAAACTTCAAGTGCGTCCCTTATTGCCGGTAAATTCTCATCTTCAAATAAGACATCGACAACAGGACCCATTACTTGGATAATTTTTCCTGTTTTCATTAAAAAGCCTACTTTCTCTTCTTCTTCTGCGATTTAGCTCCGGCTATTACCTCTGTAATCTCCTGAGTTATCGCTGCCTGTCTCGCACGATTGTACAGAATGTCTAATTCGTTAAGCATATCGCGTGCACTTTTTGATGCCGCCTCCATTGCCATCATTCTGGCATTCTGCTCACACGAGTATGATTCTACGAGTGCTCCATATACAAAGCCAACAACATAGTTTGGTACAATCCTGTCCATAACAGCTTCCGGTGACGGCTTAAGCGCAAGCTCCTCACGCGGGATATCGATAGGAATCTGTACCTTGAAGTCTGCCTTTTTCAGAGGAAGTAACTGGTGCATCTGCGCCTCCTCCTGAATGGCATTTATCATGCTTGTATATATGATGTAAACTTCATCGAGCTCTTCCTTTGTATAAAGTTCCAAAATCTCTTCAGCAATGTTTCTTGCACGGTTTAAGGTAGGATTCTGAACTGTATAATGGAACTGTTTTTCAATCTCAATTCCATGCTGCTCAAAATAATGTCTTCCCAGCTCACCTAATACAAAAAGCATATGGTTCGGATGATTTCTTAAGTGTTCTTCCGCAATTTTAAGGATATTGTGGTTATATGATCCGGCAAGACCTTTATCCGCCGTTATCACTATATATCCGACTTTTCTATCATCCACCGGTTTATCATCGTTGGATTTGAAATATATATCCTCCATATCAGGAAGATGTCTTAAGATTCGGCTCATCTCCGACTGCAGTGTAAAGAAATACGGCTCTGTATCTGCCAGCATTTTTTTGGACTTTTCAGTTTGAAGAAGAAATCATATACATGGCATCGTAATTTTAAGTGTATCATTGATACTTTTAATTCGATCCTGTATTTCCTTCTGTATTTGCCATAACACTACCTGATTTCCTTTACTTATTGAACTCTTTCGCTCTACGATTTTGCTACAAGCTCATCAATGTTTATGGCTTTTGTCTCTTCTATCTCTTTGCAAGTTCCGGATGTTTAAGATCTAAGAATTCAAGGATATCCCCTGATATTTCTTTACCTCTTTTGTAGGTACCGAATCAAATATTCCGTTATTTGCCATGCAAAGAGTCATTACCTGCTCATGAAGTGAAAGCGGATGGCAGAGTGGCTGTTTAAGAAGCTCCATAAGAGCCTTTCCATGTGCCAGCTGAGCTTTTGTCATGTCGTCAAGGTCTGATGCAAACTGTGTAAATACTTCCATCTCACGATACTGTGCAAGATCGATACGAATACTTCCTGATGCCTTTTTCATAGCCTTTGTCTGTGCAGCACCACCAACACGGGATACTGAAAGTCCGACGTTTACGGCCGGTCTCATACCAGAGTTAAAAAGGTTGCTCTCAAGGAATATCTGTCCATCTGTGATAGATATTACGTTTGTAGGGATGTATGCTGATACATCTCCTGCCTGAGTCTCTATTATAGGAAGTGCTGTTATAGAACCTCCGCCAAGTTCATCGCTAAGACGGCTTGATCTCTCAAGAAGTCTTGAATGAAGATAGAATACATCTCCAGGATAAGCCTCACGTCCAGGCGAACGTTCAAGGAGAAGTGATAATGCACGATATGCAACAGCATGCTTTGAAAGATCATCATATACTATGAGTACATCTTTTCCCTGATGCATAAAATGCTCTGCCATAGCCGTTCCTGCATATGGCGCTATATACTGTAATGATGCCGGATCACTTGCTGTTGATGAAACAACTATTGAATAATCCATTGCATCATGCTTTGTGAGTGTTGATACGATCTTTGCAACTGTAGAAGCTTTCTGTCCTATAGCTACATAAATACATATAACATCTTTGCCCTTCTGGTTTATGATAGTATCTGTTGCGATCGATGTCTTACCTGTCTGACGGTCACCGATGATAAGCTCTCGCTGTCCGCGTCCGATTGGAAACATCGAATCGATAGAAAGGATTCCTGTCTCAAGTGGAGTATTTACAGATTTACGATCTACGATTCCAGGAGCTTCCTCCTCTATCGGCCTGTAATCTTCTTCTGTTATCTCACCTTTTCCGTCGATAGGTTCTCCAAGAGCATTTATTACTCTTCCGATGAAGCCCTTACCTACAGGAATTCCGGCCTTTTTCTTTGTTCTTACTACTTTTGTCCCTTCATGGATTCCGTGATCCCTTCCGAAAAGGATTACACCAATTTCGTTCTGACGGATATCCTGAACCATTCCTTTTACTCCATTATCAAACACTACGATCTCACCATACATCGCATGATCGATTCCGTATATTGTGGCGATTCCATCACCGACCCAGATAACACTACCTGTCTCACGGCTTTCATCGTCCCAGTTTACGTTTTCGATCTCACTCTGGATAATGGAGATTATATCTGTTGCACTAATTGCGCCCACAGGGGTCACCTCCCAGTTAATTTTCTTTCAAGCTGACGGAGACGTCCCTCGTAACTTCTGTCATATTCCTCATGAAGTGCTTTTATGACATAGCCACCTAAAAGAGATTCGTCTACTTTTTCTGTCAGATCTATTTGTTCTTTCGGATATTTGTTTTGTAGCAGCTGCTTTGCCTGACTAATTTCCTCGTCAGTAGGTTCTGCCGCACTTATAAGCTGCGCACGGAGAATATGATTCTGCTCATCCCAGTATTTGTAATATGATTCAAATATATCTTTCATATCACTGCAATGCCCGAGACGGCACATCATCTTCATAAAGTTTACTATCACATCCGGCGTATTCTCCAGCGCAAAGACTTTTTCAATGATCTCATATTTCTTTGCAAGAGAAACCGTCGGATTCTCCAATACATCCTGCAGCTGTGGAGCTGTAAAGAAAAGCTTCTGTGCATTTTCCACATCCTCACGCTTTACAGACAGCCGATACAAAACTATTGCATTATTTACTGCTGCCTGCGTCATGAGCATCACCTGTCTTTACAATTTTTCTTGCTGCAAGAATTGCAAGCTTAGCGATATCTGCCTGAGCAGCCTTTGTCGCCTGCTCTTTTTCGTTTTCGATATCTGTTCTTGCTTTTTCAAGCATATGTTCTGCTTCATCCCTTGTTCTCTCAAGAGTTCTTTCCTGTTCTTCCTCTGCGCGTGCTCTCGCATCGATGATTATCTGATCAGCTTCTTTTTTTGCACTGTCAAGCTTTTCATGATACTGCTCTTTTAATGCTGCTGCGTCGTCTTTTTCTTTCTGTGCAGAAGAAAACTGCTGCTTGATCATCTCATCTCTTTTATTGATCACATCCATTACACGGTCAAACAAAAATTTCTTGAAAACAAAATATAGAAAAAGCAGGTTTACTATTGTCCATATTATATTCCATGGATCAATCTTTAACATTTCCTGCACCTTCCTTTCTTTTTCGGAATTTATTTTCTCCCGTCAATTATTTAAGGAAGAGGATGATAAGTAATGCGATAACGAAACCGTAAATAGCTGTTGCCTCTGCAAGGGCACATCCTAAAAGAAGTGATTTAGAGATCTTGCTCTCTGCTTCCGGCTGTCTTGCTATAGCGTCTACTGCGCTGCTTGTTGCTTTACCAATTCCAAGTCCTGCTCCAATTCCTGTTAATACTGCGATTCCTGCTCCAATGGCTACTAATAATGTTGATGACATAATATTTTCTCCTTTTCTGTCAAAAAATTTTTAAATGTTATTCTGTTGCTTCTTTGATGAATAATCCCGTCAGGAATACAAAAACGTATGCCTGTATAAGGCCATCAAAGATATCAAAGTAGCAGCTGAATACTGCCGGTACGATTGCGGGTATTACCATCTTTAAAAGTTCCATGATAACAAATGAACCTAAGACATTACCGAACAATCGCATACATAATGATAATGGTTTGATAAAAATTTCGAGGATATTGATTGGTAATATGACCGGCATTGGCTCTGCAAAGCTTTTAAGCCATCCTTTTGTACCTTTGGCTCTTATTCCTGAGACCTCGATAAGGATGATACTCATAAGCGCAAGTGATGCTGTCACATTCATATCCTTTGTTGGGGGCTTAAATCCCAGCAGACCGATAAGGTTCGCTATTCCAATGTAAATGATGACTGTAGAAAGATATGGAATATATTGTTTGCCTCTCTCTCCAACCGTTTCACTGAAGAAATCGTTTAGCCATTTTACAGCTGCTTCCACAGCGACCTGCCTGCGTCCCGGATTTTCTACACTAAGGTTTCTTCCAAGTAGAAAGCAGAGTAAAAAAACTACTGCCATTATAATCCATGTCACAACGACTGATTCATAGACAGGTATGCCTCCAAACAATGGTATCGTAAACACTGTCTCACAATTTAATTCCTCTAACAGTCCATCTACGAGTGCATCCATCTGTATACCTCCTTTCTTCAATAAATCATCTTTTCGTTAAAGATTTTAAACATCAAAAAAAGCTATGTCAATCAGATTTTTTTAACGAATTAGTACTCGTTTACTATGTGATTTTTCATAGCTTTTTTATAGTCTTTTGAACATTTTTGACATTTTTTTTGTAAATATTCTCTATTGTCTTTTGTTTTAATTTATATTTATTTAATCATTTGTAAAAAATTGGTAAATAATCACAAAATAAAGATTGATATTTTCCACATTTTGACGAACAATATTTGCTTATGAAACTACTGTATTGTTATTTTATATATAATTATTATATGTTTATTGTGACATTGTAACAGTTTAAAGCAATTTAATCAGATCATCTGCTGCCACTGGTTTCGAATATAAATATCCCTGCATCCAGGTAGGATTTAGCTTTCTTATGTAATCCTGCACTTCCTCGCTGTCTATTCCCTCCACACAAGTATTAAGTCCTGCATCATTTCCAAAATCAATCATCTGCTTTACCATCGCCTGCTTTGCTTTTTGTTTTCCGTAATTCCAGTGACAAAACTCATATCGATCTTTATTTCGTTAAATGGAACCTGTATCACAGTGCTGGCTGATGAACTTCCCGTTCCGTAATCATCCATTGCAAAATGTATCCCTTCAACCTGCATATACATTATTTCTTTACGCAAAAGCTTTACCGGAAGATCCCGGCATCTCTCCGTTATTTCAAGACACAGATGATTAGCCGGAAAATTATATTTCTTTAAAATATCAAGTACAAAGTCCTTAAACTCAAGTCTTTCAAGCTGCTTTGCCGATACATTTATATTTATAAAAAAATCAGGATTTTCTTTTAAAAAATATGCACTGTCTTTTATTGCACTTTCCAATATGAAATTTCCCAGCTCATACATACATGGATTTTCCTCTATCCAGTCAATAAAAAGTCCGGGTGAAACAACCCCATATGGTTCTTTTTTCCATCGTATCAAAGCCTCAGCACCTGCAATTTTGCCTGTATCAGCATTTACTATAGTCTGATATACAACAAAGAACCCATCACATCCATTTAAAACAGACTGGTGTATGACTTTAAGTATTTCCATGTCATTTCCACCATTTACACGTACAAGGTCATTAAAAAATACTATATCAGTACGCTTTTTTTCTTTTGATCTGGCTAATGTATACTCAAGCCTGCTTATTATTTCATCTGCCATATAGTCATAATCATCAAGCAGTATGCCTCCTGCATAGCATTTAAGTTCAAAATGGATTCCATCTATTTCAATATCATTTTCTAGCAGTTTTCTTATTTCGGCAATATAGCTTAACGCCTCACTCCTGCCTGCATATCTTAAGACGAATACCAGATTTGAATTTTCAAGTCTGTATACTGCACTGTTCCTGTCCATTTTATATATAAGGCTGGTTGCTATATTCTTCTGGAGCCTATCAGCAAATTTTGAACCATAAACCATTTTTATGTCATTTAAATGGTCTATCTCCACTTCTATTACAGCGGTCTTTATGCCGATTTTTATATTGTAATCCATATCCCTTTCAAATCTGACACGTCCAAACAGGTCTGTAAGCGCATCTATCTCCGGTGCAACATTCATGTTTTTCAATGATGCAACAAAATATACTTTATTATTCTGCCCTTTATATATTCCTGCAGATATGTCAAACATATAATATTCTTCCTTATGCCTGAACCGTATCCACAGCTCCTCCGAAAGAGCTTCCCCATTTATCCTTCTGGACATTTCTCTTTCGTATTCTTCTATATCATCTGGATTTACATATTTTTTGAATTTGGTATAGAAATCATGGCAGAATTGTTCTTTTATATTAAAATATTGCGCTGCTTTATCTGTAATATATGTGATATCTGACTCTGTATCCGTTATAAAAACATATGAATCTTTTATCAGATCTGCGGTTTTATTTAATATTCCCGAAAAATCCAATACGTTTAGATCAAAACCCCTGCTGCCTTCCATTACTATCCTCCCCTTGCCTGAATATAGTAGTATTTTACCACATTATTTACTATTCATCCAGTACGAATTCAGCTGAAATAAACCCGGACAGCATCTTTGCTGATTATTATATATAGTCAGATACATACGGTATCTCCTGATAGAGTATATCATCAAGCTTTCCTGCCGCATCGGCTGTTGCTTCGATTTTTCCCATATGTAAAAGTTTCTCTGCCGTCTTATAACCCATAAGAAGCGTAGTAAATGTTCCAATCGACATCTTCATATGAAACTGTGGTGTCATTCCACTGTCAAGCTCGCACTTACCTTCTTTAAATGTAACAACAAATGTTTTATTGTTCCACGGCAGAAGCTCGTCTTCTATTTCAAAGCAGAAGCAGCCTCCCGGCCCATCCGAATCGCATTTATACTGCTGTATAAACTGCTCGATATCGATTATCCTGCCCATGGCATATGGGCGGATCGTTTCCTTGATGTCACTGTCGTCAAGCTCAAATGCTATTGGTTCACTATAATAATTATTCCCCCGTACTTCATCTATCATAGAATCATGTGCATGTATGTATTCCCACAGTCCAAGCTGTGCTTCCCTGTTAAGATATATCATTTCTTTTATATGCATTATGTCTGAGCTTATGAGGTATACCATGTATCCGCATGGAATATCATCGGTTGTGTAGTAGATTGCAACCATCGTATCATCCTCATCCCACCGGAAATATTCTTCCCATGCAAGATTATTCCGGTAAAGACATCCATGCGTCTTTTCTGCGAATCTGGCATGCAGCTCCATAAACTGTCTGTCATTCCACTGTACTCTTCTTACATAGCCGGGTTCACTGATCTTTGTCGGGATCTGCGTGTCTTTTACGACATATGTCATTTTGTTTGATATGATCTCCCAGCCGAGCCTTCTGTATAATGGTATGGAATACGGGTATAAAAGAGCAAATGATTTGTTGCTCTGCTTCATTCTCGTAAGACTTTTTTTCATGAGTTTTTTCATGATACCATGTCCCGTATACTCCGGATATGTACACACGCTTGTCACAAACCCGACTTCATATTTTTGTCCGTATATATTCATATCAAGCGGATATACCGCAAATTGTGACACAAGCTCATCTCCGTTAAAACAGCCTAATACGTCAGCTCTTTCAAGCACCGGAAACTTTGACTGCTTTATCTCATCATCTTTCCAGCCTGTCTCTGCAAGCTCCGCCTCTGTGACCTGAAAAGCATAGCGCAGCAGCGCATTATATTCCTCAGCATCGTCCTTCGTCAAAACTCTTATTGAAAAATCATTCTGATTCCTGCTCATAAATTCCTCTCTTTTATTCTTCTCCCAATATCTCATCACATTTTATCTGTTCTATATGGACTGCGAGATATCCTACCTCATTCTCCGAAAATCCATGCTTTAATTCATGTCCTAATTTCATACAGATTTCTTTTGCAAGTGAAAAAGAATCCGGATAATTCTGTTCTATAAATCTGTTTAAATCTACTTTTAACATTTCACCTGTAACCGCTCTTGCAACCATCGAACGGATATGGTTCATCAGACGATTATATGCCATCGTCGTTACATCTATCGTTATGCCTATTTTTTCCTCTATAAACTGCGCACATGTCCTGACTGCCTGAGCCATCTGCATAGCATCAGAAACCTTCGAGTCATCTATGGATGTATGAATGTGAAGAGTGATGTATCCTATCTCATCATCTATCACATCAATATTTATTTTTTCTTTTAAAATAGGACGTACTTTCTCTGCTATTTTGTATTCTTTGTAAAAGAACCCTTATATCATCATTTAGCGGATTGCTTATCTGTTCGTTATTTTTATGCGTTTTACCGCAAATGCAATATGATCCGCCATTGAAAACAATATATTTCTGTCTATTTTTCCAAATTCCTTTTCCGCCTCATCCAGAAGCGTATTTGCTATTTCAAGGAATTCCGGTTCTATTGATTTTACAATGTCCTTTGCCAGTCCTCTGTCCCTCGTCTGGCTTACCGCATAAAGCGAATACTCCGGTGACATTTCAACTGTCTGTGTCACCTTTTTTCCAAAACCAATTCCTTTACCTACTATCAGGTATTCCTGCGTGCTTTTGTCTTTAACCGCCAACACTGTGTTATGATTTAAAACCTTTGTAATACGAAACATAATTCCCTACTTTCATAACTGATAATACATTATTTATACAATTTCTGCAACAAAATGCCGCATGAAAAATTTTCATACGGCATCTATAAATTAATGACTAAAACTTCCCACATACAGAATGTTGATAGTGCCGTCCGGGGTGCGGGGCTTAGCATCTTCCGATAGCGGAACATTTCATCCGGATTGCGTAAATTTGTCAGGCGCCTGTTTCCGGCTCGAAGTTTGTGTACATTCTCCAGATGCACACTCGCGCCACGGCGTCCGTCTATGGCACACGCTCTCATACTCCTTAGTCTAGTGGGAGTAAATGCCGTTTCCAGCTAAGTTTATTATGCACGGGTGCTCCAAACGCGCTATTTACGTTGTGAAGTTGATTCAGTTAGTGAGCTTGGACGTGTGTGCGCCCGTGCAACCTCTAGCTGTAAATCGGCATTAACTCCCACACGACACGTCAGAAATCGAGTGTGTGCCATAGACGTACGCCGTGGTGTGAGTGTACAGCTGTAGAATGAACATAAATAATCAAAAGAGCCGGAAGCAGACACCGACAAATTAGCAATCGGGATGAGTTCCGCTATCGGAAGATGCTAAGCCCCGCACCCCGGACGGCACCTTATCTCAATAGAATGTGGCAAGTTTCAGTTAATAAGTATCCACCGCGTAAAGTGGATCTCCAGCCTTTACTTCTCCCTCATTTAAAAGACGTATTTTCTGATTCTCTTTTAATTCTGTACATATGACAGGTGTTGTAACCGATGGCGCATTTGCTTTAAGGTATTCAAGGTCAAGCTTCATGAGTATATCTCCCTTATTTACATGCTGGCCAGCCTCGACTAATACATCAAAGCCTTTTCCCTCAAGTTTTACTGTATCTATTCCGACATGTATTATCATGCTGATCCCTGTATCTGTCGCAAAGCCTAATGCATGCTTTGTATCAAAAACAAATAACACTGTTCCGTCCTCCGGTGCGGAAACAAAACCTTCCTTCGGTGTCACAACCGCTCCGTCTCCCATCATTTTGCTGGCAAATGCTTCATCCGGTGCAGTTGAAAGATCTGCCGCTGTTCCGGTCATAGGACTTGAAATTATAACAGTCTCCTTAGGTTCATCCTTTTTTGTTTCTCTGTGCTTCTTTATTTGAGTTATCAGCCTTTTTATCCTGTTCATCTTTAATCTCTGCTGTATCCTCAAAATTTTCCTCTGCCACATTTGCCAGATAATCTTCAAAATCAGATTTTATCACAGTTACCCTAGGTCCATAAATTATCTGTACGCCCTGACCTTTATGGACAACTCCTGATGCTCCTGTTGATTTAAGGATCGAATCGTTTACTTTGTCCGGGTCTATTACTGTAATCCTAAGCCTTGTAGCACAGCAGTCTACATCTGAGATATTATCCTTACCGCCAAGTCCTCTTGAAATCGCTGCTGAGAACTCATCATCTGCAGCATCTGTTTTTCCGTCTGCTTTGTTTCCTGATGCTTTTTTTTCATTTACATCTGCTTTTGTATAAAGCTTTGTTTCAGTATCATCATCCTCTCGTCCCGGAGTTTTAAAATCAAACTTCTTTATAAGGAAACTGAAAATAAAATAATACAGGAAGAAATATACTATTCCAACCGGTATGACGAGCACCCAGCTTGTCTTCTCATTTCCCTGCAGTATACCAAATAGGAAAAAGTCTAAAAGTCCACCTGAGAAAGTAAGTCCTACTGCAATATTTAACATATGGGCGATCATGTAAGCTGATCCTGCAAGCACAACCTGTACTGCAAACAAGTGCCGGTGCCACAAACAAGGAATGAAAACTCAAGCGGCTCTGTGATTCCTGTAAGCATACATGCAAGTGCAGCTGATAAAAGAAGTCCTCCTGCCTGTTTTTTCTTTTCCGGCTTTGCACAACGATACATAGCAAGCGCTGCTCCCGGAAGTCCAAATATCATAAATATAAACTCACCTGAGAAATATCTTGTCGCATCTGCGCTGAAATGTGTTATATTTGCAGAATCTGCAAGCTGTGCGAAGAAGATATTCTGTCCGCCTTCAACAAGCTGTCCCGCAACTTCCATTGTTCCTCCGACACCAGTCTGCCAGAATGGCATATAAAATACATGGTGAAGTCCGAATGGGATAAGTGCTCTTTTTATAAGTCCGAATATAAGTGTTCCAAAATATCCTGTACCTGTGACAAGTCCGCCTAATGCGTATATACCACCCTGAACTGTCGGCCAGATGAAATACATCGCCATTCCGACAAACAGATACACTATTGTGGAAATTATAGGCACAAATCTTGTTCCTCCGAAAAATGATAAAGCACTCGGAAGTTCAATCTTGTAAAATCTGTTGTGTAATGCTGCAACACCAAGGCCTACTATAATGCCTCCGAAAACACCCATCTGAAGTGACTGTATCCCACATACAGAAGCGATCGTTCCGCTTAATACATCCTTTGAGATTGTTCCATCAGCAAGGATTTTGCCATTAAGCTGCAACATTGCATTTATTGATACATTCATTACAAAATATGCAATTACTGCCGAAAGTGCTGATACCTCTTTTTCCTTTTTTGCCATTCCTATAGCTACTCCTACAGCAAATATCAAAGGGAGGTTATCAAATATGGCACTTCCAACCTGATTCATGATCACAAGAAGGGCATGTAAAAATGTCTTATCACCAAGTAACCACTGTAATCCATAAGTTTCGATCGTAGTCTTGTTTGTAAATGAACTTCCAAGACCGAGTAATAATCCTGCAATCGGCAGGATCGCAATTGGAAGCATAAAGCTTCGTCCGACGCGCTGAAGCACGCCAAAAATTTTGTCTTTCATGCAAATTCTCCTTTCACAACTTACACATACAAAGCCTCTTATCTGCGTCTCCTTTAGCTTTACAGCTTTTAAAACAACTAAAAAAAGAGACATCTGTACACATAAATTGTTTAAATGATAAATAATTTATGTATGACAAATGCCTCCCTAAAAGTAACACGTCTAACTATTTTATATCATAGATATGCGGCTGATTCAATCCTCATTTTTCTTTTTGTATATTCTGCTGTATCTCTTGATCTCTTTTTGTTGAAATCATCCAAAAATCATATACAAAATTCCACTCTTCCAAGCTCAGTTCTTCCTGTGAATATACTGCTTTTCTCATTATATCAATATAGTGTTCCCCATCTAGATCAGGATATACCTCACATAATATTTTTGCATACTGGCTGTCAGTGATCTTTGAGAGATTTCCATGTCCATGCTTTTCGCCCCTGACATTTTCGTACACTTTTCTGTTCAGCATTATCGCAGCCTTATTGTATCTGTGCCTTTTTATATGCTGTTCAAAATGCTTCTGCCACATGATCTTTTTGCGATTTCTAATATACCATATGATAAAAATAATGATTCCCGCAAATAAGATCACAGTAATGGTCCACATAACAGTATAAAATATTTTTGTATTATACCATTTTGTATTTTGTACATTTTTTCCAGCAGCCCCCTCTGTAGCGCCTTCTGTACTGCCACCGCTGGTTCCGCCGTTATTTAAAGTTCCACCTGATGTATCTTCAGTTGATCCATCTTCCAGGCTGTCTGGATTCTCACTGTTACTATCATCATAATCGGATTCATGATCATTTTCATCTGTATTTTCACTGTCTGGATCCGCATTGTCAGATCCGCTCTGCTGTCCGTCATGATCATTGTCGGCATTATAAACCCTGCTCGATGAAGCCGCTGAATAATATCCAGGAGTCATTTCTACCGGCATCCATCCATATCCATCGAGATATACTTCTGCCCATGCATGTGCCCTCGAATCCAAGACCGATGCCACATAGCTTCCATCCTCATTTTGCGAAAAACTTCCCTTAGGAACACTATATCCGCAGGCATATCTCGCCGGTACCCCCATACTCCTTAATATCATCACTCCTGCCGAAGCAAAATGCACACAGAATCCTTCCTTTGATGTTGAAAGAAAATATTCAATATTGTCCGTTCCTCCTGATGCAGGAAGTTCTTTACTATACTTATAGTAGTGGTCAAGATAATTCTGCACAGCATATGCCGCAGCCAGACGTTTTTCATTCTTTGACCGTATAACCGATGCACTATCACCTAACATACCATAAGAATCCATGGAATCATTCAGCATATAAAGATACGAATCCGCATCATCATAGCTTGCCGCATTTTTTATCATATCTGCGATCTTTCCCGCTGTCGGGATATTTGACGGTACCGACAGATAATTTGCTGATACAAACACGTCATATTCATCATATAAGCCGGAATGTTGTTCTATCTGATAGTCCGGGACAAATTCGAACCCACTGCTGCCTATGCCGCCCGAAAACATTTTGTAATCGGTTGCCGTAAGTGAAAGTTCCTTTAAACTCCTGTCCTTTTTTATAATGTAGTCATTGTCTATGGTGACATCATCCGGCAGTGAATCCGTATCTGTTATATACGGCGCATATACAAATTCTGTATTAAGCCCTGTGTACTCTATGGTATATTTTCTCTTTATGCTTTGATAAAACCACTCGTAGTTATTTTCAAGTGATATTTTGTTCTGGTCTGCAATACATTCCGGCACATCCTCAGAAAAATCCGATGCTATTTCTGAATAATCAAGCTGTCTTTTCCAGCTGCCATCCGAATAAGTATCCCCATAATATCCCCTAAGGTATACATATGAATCAAGATCACCGTCCACCGTGACCTTCATCACTTCCTTATTTTTATAATCAGGAAATTCATTGCTTACCGTGCCACTCTCAATATCATATCCCCCTGTGAAAAAGGATTTTACATCTGCCTCAAGCTGTTTCTGGACACTCAGAAACTTCATTTTGTTTTTTACTATATTGTCTACAGGCATTTCAAAGCATACTGCCGAAACCACTATGACAGCTATACATAATGCTCCAAGTATAAGAATGCTTCCCGGTTTTTTCCGCATCTTAAACGCCGGTGCGGCACATATGATAACTCCTGCAAATAATGCAGCCATTCCGGCAAGATCTGGTCCTTTTCCAACTCCGAGTTCACACATCAAAACAACCACCGGAAAAAGTGCCATAAATGATTCTCTTTCCAGTTCAACGGCTATCGTATGAAAGATAACTGTCAGAAATAAAACCGCTGTAAATATAAATAATCCTGCAAATCTCTTTTGTCCGCCATATATCTGAAGTGACACCTTGTAGTAGGAATTTATAAGATCCGTAAATTTTCCCCCTACATACCACATTCCTTTTAAGAACTTGTCTTCATTTTTAACCGCATAACGAAGAATAAAAACAAGATAAAATATCAAAGATCCAAGGTTTACTGCATGCCTTGCCATGTATCTTTTATAATAAATACATAGTCCATCAGCAGTCTGGCTTACAAAAGCGATCAAAAATACGATCATATAAATTGAGGGCTGGTGATAAAATACATTCATCGCACTTTTTGCGATTTCAAATGCCGACCATACAAATATCACGGTCATAACGCTGTATATGGCAGCCCACAAAAAAACCTCCCATAAAGAACGTTTTTCTTTATAGGATGATCTCGAGATTTTCCATTTCTTTTTTGAAATTCTGCTCTTTCGGTTTTCCAATAACATCCTGTCCCCTTTTTATTGTCAGATCGGAATTTACAACAACCAGATGTACTATATGCTCCATCCTGTATTTTTCCATATATAAACTGCCTGCATCTGTTTTTTCTGCAAGCTTATCTTTAAGAAAATATGACAGAAAAATGTAAAAACTCTCCTCGTCATCCACTCTCGCACGCACAATATCCTGTTTTTGCATACTATACCATGCAACATAATGGGAACACTTCTGATCCATTATAGAAAAAGAAAGACCTGCTACAAGCTGGATAAATTTTTCTTTCTGTCTGATATTCATATGTCCTGCCGGATTTGCTATAACAGTTACCGCACATGCTTTAGGAAGTGAATTTTCTTTCACGATAAGTTCATCTGCTTTTGCGCTTAGTTTCCAGTGGATACTCTGTATCTTATCACCTTTTCTGAAACTTCTCACGTCAAAAATTTCTGATGAGTCATGCCCCGGCCTTATATCATCATATACATCCGCATCCCCGAAAAAATTCCGTACTGTGCCGGTTATGACAACTGGCATACTATATATTTCTGGTATCACTTCGACACTTTTTGACTTATTTACTTTTTTTACAATATAAAAAAATCCTGAACAGTCATATATTTTCACTTTTTCCAGACAAAACTCATATGTTCCCGGCAGCTGTGCCTGATACAGATAACTTCCGGAAGCATCAAGCCATTTTGCCTGCCACCTTCCTTCAAGACTATTTTTTACCTTTATTTTGTATCTGCATTTTCCTGTATAGCCTCTTTTTCTATATGTCTGTTCCTCAACCATTACACCGATATCTTCTCCCTGATCTGCAGCTGCGATCGGGATCTTTATCACATATTGCTTCTTCCATGAAGAAGTGATAAGCCATATATATTCAAATATACAAAACAACACCTCTGCAAATCCGATAAAAGCTATTGCCGTATTCCCATAAATAACTGATATATAAAAGGTGATCATGATGGTCAATATTTCTACTATTAAATTAATCACTATATACCACCTTATTCATATAGGTTGCCGGTTGTCCTGTTGTGCCAAGTATCTGATTTATAACATCTGTTTCTGTCACATGTGAAACTCTCGCCTTTGTGTTAAGCACTATACGATGCTTTGCGATATCCGCAAAAATAGCAGTGACATCCTCTGGGATAACATAGTTTCTTCCACAAAGATATGCATATGCCTTTGCCATTTTCGTACATGCGATCGTGCCACGCGGGCTTATTCCGAGATCTATATATGGATTATTTCGTGTGGCAGATACAAGGCTTACTATGTATGCATAAATATTATCATGCACAAAGATCTGCTCCACCTGTCTTTGCATCTCATATAACCCCTGTGCATTCATAACAGGATGTATATCTGTGATCTGCGATTTTATGCTCTTTCCCTTTGCTATCTCAAGTTCGTCCCTGTAATCCGGATATCCCATACTCATACATATCATGAATCTGTCCAGCTGTGACTCAGGAAGCAGCTGTGTTCCCGCACTTCCCTTTGGATTCTGTGTAGCTATAACGATAAATGGTTTTGGCATTTCATGACTTACCCCATCCACCGTAACTTTTCCTTCCTCCATAACCTCAAGAAGCGCTGACTGTGTCTTCGGGCTTGTCCTGTTTATCTCGTCTGCCAGAAAAAGGTTGCACATTATCGTTCCCTGATAATATACAAACTGCCCTGTCTCTTTCTGATACATTGAAAATCCAAGTATGTCTGCCGGTAACACATCCGGTGTAAACTGCACCCTGTGGTTTTCGAGTGCCATTGCCTTTGAAAATGCCACTGCAAGTGTTGTCTTTCCAACTCCAGGAACATCCTCTATCAGGATATGTCCACCTGCTAAAATGGCAGCAAAAGCCTTGATGATACACTCATCCTTGCCTTTTACTGCCTTTTTTACTTCATCTATAACAATCTGCGCATTATTCATTTTTGCCCCCTTTTATTTTTCAATCCTTTGACTCTATAACTATATACTGCCCTTCATTTACTGTTATTTTTGCTATATCATCTACAATTTCATTTGAAATTCCAAGCGTATTAAACCCTTCAAACGTATAATCCTTAAGCGGATATTTAAATCCCTCAAGCGTTATTTTATTATTTTTGCATACTGGAATTATTGATACATATTTTCCATACTGTTTATTCTTTTCAATTTCCAGTTCATTGTCGATCATCCTTATCCTGTTGTGTGTATCTAGAAGCTCTGCCCTCTTTCCCTCTGACATTGCCTTCCCGAGAAGTGATATGTTTCCCAATACGTGATCTATTCTCGTTCCTGTCGCACCTATTATTATTATGTGGTCTGCTCCGTGATCAAGCGCTATCTGTAAGGCACATTCCGAATCCGTATCATCTTTTTCAGTATTTAACGCATGTATATCGCTCATTCCTTTTTCTTTAAAATATGAAAGAGCCTCATTCTTTACCGAATCAAAATCTCCAACTATAATATCCGGTGTTATTTTGTGTTCATATAAAAAATCCATTCCTCTATCTGCAGCTATTATTACCTCAAATCCTGAACTCATTATTAATCTTTCTGCAAAATCCCCATCTATTTCTCCACCACAAACTATTAAATATTTCATCTTATCCACCTTCTATACGTTCATAATATTTAAAAACCTGTCAACATTTTCTTCTATATCACCGTTAAAAACAGCACTTCCGGCAACTATTATATTTGCACCTGCATCAAGAAGCTTTGAAACATTCTCTGTATTTACGCCACCGTCAACTTCTATGTCCACTTTATTATTTGTTTTCTCAATAAGACTCTTCAGATCACGCACCTTGTCTATCGTATAAGGAATAAGCTTCTGACCTCCAAATCCAGGATTTACTGTCATTATAAGAACCATATCGACTTTTCCAATAACATATTTGATCGCCGATAATGGTGTAGCAGGATTTAATGCAACGCCTGCTATAATGCCCTTGTCCTTGATCGCATCTATCGTGCGGTCGAGGTGTCTGCATGCTTCAGCATGGACTGTTATTATGTCAGCCCCTGCATCTGCAAATTCGTCAATATATCTTATAGGTTCTTCTATCATCAGGTGCACATCAAATATCCTGTCTGTGCATTTGCGGATCGTCTTTATAACAGGAAGCCCTATTGATATGCTAGGTACAAACTGACCATCCATGACATCTATGTGCACATACTGGGCGCCTGCCTCATCAAGCTTTTTAAGCTGTTCTCCCAGTATCGTGTAATCTGCTGATAAAATTGATGGTGATAAACAATTCATAATTTCTCCTTTTATTGTTATAGTCTTATTAATATTTATGCCGGTTTTTTAATTCTTCATATAATAATTTATAATTTTCATAGCGGACCGGCGATATCTCCCCGTCTTCTACAGCTGTTTTTACTCCACAGTCAGGTTCATTTATGTGGCTGCACCCGATAAACCTGCAGTATGGTTCATGCCTTACAAATTCCGGATAGCATGTCCACAGATCCTCTTTTTCAAACCCGGGAACATCCATCGAACTAAATCCCGGAGTGTCCATTATATACGTGTCATGTGAAACAGGTATTATCTCAGAATGCCTTGTTGTATGCTTTCCTCTTTCTATCTTTTCACTTATAGTTCCGGTCTCCATCGTGATATCTGACTGTAGGCAGTTTATAATGGATGACTTTCCTACTCCCGATGGTCCTGCCACTGTGGTAGTTTTGCCTTCAAGCAGGCTCCTTATACTGCCGAGCCCTTCTTTTGTCTTTGTACATGTAAAGATCACATTATACCCTGCCGGTTCATAGATCCCACTATATTCCTTTAGCTTTTCCTGATCGACTAGATCGATTTTGTTAAAGCATATCGTCACTGGGACTTTCTGATATTCCATCATACACAAAAACCTATCAAGCAGATTAAAATTTGGATCCGGCTTTGCAGATGCAAAAATAACCAGGGCCATGTCAATATTTGACACAGCCGGCCTGATAAGTTCGTTTTTACGTGGCAGGATCTTCTCGACATTGCCAAGCTTATTTGCCTCGTCAATAACAGCAATCTCGACATTATCTCCTACCAACGGTTTTATTTTTTGTTTTCTGAAGGCTCCCTTTGCCTTACATTCATATAATCCGGCTCCCTCTACATACACGTAGTAGAAACCGGATATTCCTTTTATAATTTTTCCTGTCATCTTATCTTTTAGCTTACAGTCGCCTCTTTATGTGCTGTCTTATGCTCTGTAGTTGTCGTTCCGTCCTCATTTGTAGTAACCAGATCATATTCCCAGTCTACTGTTGCTGTAGCAGAATCTCCGCTTATCGTACCTGATACTGTTACAGATACTGAAGATACCGATCCGTTTGCATATTCCTGATTATTATCGTATAACTCATATGCACCAGTGATGTTTGTAGCCTCAGCACCTTCCGGTACATCAAGAGTCAATGTTGTGGACACCTGCTTTATTGTAACTTTTTTGCCCTTACTGAGTGTAAGTGTTATAGTTGTTCCTGCTTCGACGGTATCTCCTGACTTAGTCTGGCTTATTACGCTGCCCTCCGGTACATTGTCATCATACTGCGCATCACTATAAGCATATTTAAGTCCGGCATTTGAAAGAGTGCTCTCTGCCTGTGCCTGCGTATATCCCACAACGTTTGGAACAGTTATCGGTTCCTGTCCCGGACTTAAGATGATCGTTACAGTATCACCCTTGTTTGCTGTATCCTTCGCAGAAGGTGACTGATCCACAACAACATCAGCTGCAACATCATCATTGTAATCTCCATATTCTACAGATACCTTAAGTCCTGCTGATTTTATGGCAGATTCTGCAGATGTCTTTGTTTTTCCTATTACACTAGGGACAGAAATAGTCTCTTCCTTCTTTTCTGCCTTTCCAGCAATAGTTACATTGATCTGTGCGCCTTCTTTTACTGTATCTCCCTCTTCGATATCCTGCTCTATGATCGTTCCCTCTTTTTCGTCTGATTCTTTTGTCTCAAAAGCAAATACCGTAAGGTCAAGTCCCAGTCTGTCGACTTCCTTCTGTGCCTCGTCCACAGTCATTCCAAGTATAGATACCATCTTGCCTTCTTTTGTCTGGCTCTCTGTCTGTTTCTGTGTTTCCTGTGTGTTCTTCTGTGTCTCTGTAACCTGTGTCTGCGGCTCCTTTGTTTCAGTTTTCTTTGAACCGAATTTTATTACTCCTGCAACAGACAACGCAAGATATACTATGACAATAAGTATTATCACAGCTGTGACTATTCCCATGATCGTAACTGCTTTATCCATTTTAGGATTTAAGAGTCTGCCCTCATCATTGTCATCATCATCGTCGTCATCATCGTCATAATCTTCATCTTCATCCGGATCCTCGTATTCTGGCTCTGCTTTTGGTTCCGGCTTTTGGATTCCATGGTCTTTTATTTTTTCAAGTTCATCCTGCCCGATGACTTTTGTCTTTCCATTGTCCACAAGCGGTGCAATAACTACGAAATCATCATCTGGATTTGCAAGGGATCTTCTAAGGTCGACAAGCAGTTCCTCTATATTCTGATATCTTCTGTCCGGTGTCTTCTGTGTACATTTAAGTATTATCTTTTCGAAGCTTATCGGAATATCCGGTGCATATATGCTTGGTCTTGCTATATCCTCCTGCAGATGGCGCAGTGCAACCGCAACTGTCGTATCTCCATCAAACGGAACCCTTCCTGTTATCATTTCAAACATAACGATACCGAGTGAATAAATATCGCTCCGTCCATCAACAAATCCGTTTCTTGCCTGCTCAGGAGATGCATAATGCACCGATCCCATAACATCTGCGCTTATTGTATTTGCGGATGCTGCACGTGCGATGCCAAAATCCGTAACCTTGACCTTGCCTTCCGTTGATATGATTATATTCTGTGGCTTTATGTCACGATGTATTATGTCCTTATTGTGTGCGGCCTCGATTCCTCTTGCCACCTGAATTGCGATACTTGCTGATTCCTTAAAGGACAGCTGCCCCTTTTTTTCTATATATGTCTTTAAGGTTATTCCCTCAACGTATTCCATTACAATGTAATACAATCCGTCTTCGCTTCCTACATCATAGATATTTACGATGTTAGGGTGCTCGAGTCCTGCCGCCGACTGTGCCTCGGCACGGAATTTAGTGACAAAAGAGCTGTCCTCTGAAAACTCTGATTTTAATACTTTTATGGCAACAAAGCGGCTTAATATATGATCCTTTGCCTTATACACATCAGACATTCCGCCCGCACCTATCTTGCTTAATATTTCATATCTATCCGATAAAAAATTTCCGATTTCTAACATGCCTTTACCTCGTTCTAGAATGGTTTAATAATCATTACTGTAATATTATCTCGTCCGCCATTTGCATTCGCCTCTTTAACGAGCTGCATTGTAGCTGCCTGCGCATTATCGTACTTTTTGATAATATCCAAAATTTCATCGTCTCTTACCATATTTGTAAGTCCATCTGTACATAACAATATCGTATCATCCGCTGTGATCTCTACCTCGAAAAAATCAGCTTCAACATGATCCGACGTACCTACTGCTCTTGTGATGATATTTTTGTCCGGATGAACCCTTGCCTCATCCGCATTTATCTCACCGAGCCTTACCATCTCATCTACAAGAGAATGATCCCTTGTGATCTGACGCATATTCTGTCCCACTACATAAAGTCTGCTGTCTCCTATATTTGCTACGAACAGCTTATTCCCGATTATAGTTCCAATGACCAGAGTTGTACCCATTCCACTCTTTGATTCATCTTCCCTTGATTCTGCAACAAGCAGCTCATTTGCTTTATTGATTGCCTCTTTCATAATTGCAATCGGCTCTTCGCCGGTATTTCTTGACACAGATGCGACAACACGTTCTATGGTATATCTCGACGCATAATCGCCTGCCTTATGTCCACCCATTCCGTCTGCTACAATAAACAAATTGGGAAGATTTCCTACAGCTGTATCTGATGAGAAATAATAATCCTGATTCATTTCCCTGACAACACCTGCATCCGTAACGGAAAACGTCTTCATCTAGTCTATTCCTTTCTCTTTATCTATATGCTTCTTCCGAAGCTGTCCACAGGCACCATCTATATCTCTGCCCATTTCCCTTCTAATAGTAACATTTATTCCATTTTTTCAAGTTTATTTTTAAATGCCTTTATGACCTCAGCGTTTGACTGGACATAATCCCTTTCTTTTATAGGATTGACCGGAATCAGATTTATATGACAGTTCATCCCTGCCACAAGCTGCGAAAGTTCAGTGCATCCTCATCCGTATCATTTACACCACCGACAAGACTATACTCAAACGTAACTCTTCTTCCTGTCTGTTCAAAATAATATCTGCATGCATCTATAACTTCATGAATGTCATAGCTGTTAGCTACCGGCATAAGTGACATCCTCTTTTTCTGATTCGATGCATGAAGCGATAATGCAAGAGTTATCGAAAGCTTTTTATCTGCCAGCCTTCGCATATTTGGAACAAGACCGCATGTTGATACTGTCAGATTTCTCTGGCTTATATTTATTCCATTTTCATCTGTGAGCAGTTCTATAAATCTGAGCAGATTGTCATAATTATCAAGAGGCTCACCTGTTCCCATGACTACAACATTTGATATACGTTCCCCTATATCTTTGCCTATCTGGTAAATCTGATCTATCATCTCAGAGGGACGTAGTCCTCTTACAAGACCATCCAGCGTGGAGGCGCAGAACCGACACCCCATACGGCATCCAACCTGTGACGAGATACATACAGAATTGCCATGTTTATATTTCATCAATACACTCTCTATCACGTTTCCATCGTCAAGTGAAAACAGATATTTTCTCGTTCCATCTATCTTTGAAATCTGTACCTCTTCTTTTTTCACACAGACAATTTTGGCCTCTGCACTGAGCTTTTCGATAAATTTCTTTGAGATATTTGTCATCTCTTCAAATGATTCCACATGCTTTACATGTATCCACCCGTATATCTGCTTTGCCCTGAATTTCTTTTCTCCAAGAGAAATAATATATTCTGTAAGCTCCTCCATATTCATGGATTTTATATCGGTCTTTTCCATTATCTTATCTCCCGTTTCTCTTAAGAACAGCTATAAAAAAACCATCATTTCCAATTTCTTTTGGAAACATCTGTTTTGATGTTTCAAGTTCAAACTCCGGATACCGGTTTATAAACCACCTGACATTTTCTTCATTTTCAGCAGGGTTCATTGTACATGTACTATATATAAGCTTTTTGCCTTTCCTTACATATGTATGCACTGTATCAAGTATTTCTTTCTGAAGCTCTGCCAGTCCATCAAGTGACTGTTCTGTCATTTTGTATCTGATATCCTTTTTTCTGCCAAGTACACCAAGTCCTGAACATGGCAGATCACATATAAGGATATCTGCTTTTTCTACAGATGCTTCATCGAATACTGTTGCATCCATACATACCGCCCCCATATTCGACAGTCCATGTCGTTTAATGTTTTCTTCAATAAGCGATACCTTATAGTCTGTAAGATCCCTTGCCTCAACAAATCCACTTCCATTAAGCAGCTCAGCAATATGTGTACTCTTTCCTCCCGGTGCCGCACAGACATCTATAACATGATCACCATGCTCCGGTTTAGCATATTCGGCAACCATCATCGAGCTTACATCCTGCACATAGAATAACCCGTTTCTGAATGATTCGAGGCTGTTTAAATAATCAAATCCAGATATAACAAATGCATAATCAAGTCCTTCGATCTCTTCCACGCATACACCTTCATCACATAGTATATCCTTCAGTTCGGAAGGTGTGCACTTTGCCGTATTTACACGTATTGAGATAGAATTTCCGCTTTGAAATGCAGCAAGTATCTCCTGCGTTTTTTCATTGCCATAGTCTTTTATAAATTTTCTTACTATCCACTCCGGCATTGAATATCTTACGCTCAGATATTTGTTAAATTCTTTTTTAACATCTGGATATTTTATATCATTTATATTTCGTGCGATATTTCTGAGCACACCATTTACGAATCCTGACAGCTGTCCGAATTTATGTTTTTTTGCGAGCTTAACTGCCTCATTGCATACTGCCGCATCTGGCACAGAATCCATATACTTAATCTGATATACGCTCATCCTCATCAGGTTTCTGATCAAAGGTTTCATCTTTTTAGTTTTCGTCTTTGAAAAGAGATCTATTATATAATCAAGCTCTATCAGATGTTCCATCGTTCCATCTGTAAGTCTTGTTATAAATGCCCTCTCTTTCTTTGGCAGATACTGGTATTTATCAAGTACACCCTTTAAAACAATATGTGAAAACTGTCCTTTCTCATTTGTCTCTATGAGCATCTGGAGTGACAATTCTCTTGTACTTATATTATCTGTCATCTCTTCTTCCTCCGACAAGAAATATTATTCGAAGAAGCTGGAGTATTGCAGCTGCTGCACTGGCAACATAGGTAAATGCGGCAGACTTAAGTACTTTTCTTGTATTTTTAAGTTCATCGTCACTTAGGATATTCTGTGTACGAAGCATCACAAGCGCCCTTCTTGATGCATCAAACTCTACGGGAAGTGTTACAAGCTGGAAAAGCACAGCAAAGAGAAAATAAAACAATTCCCAGATCTATTATAAGTGTTGAGGATCTTCCGTTAATGAAAAGACCGATATATAAGCGGCCATGCGAGCATTGAGCCGAAATTTGCTACAGGTACAAGTGCACCCGAAGAGATAAAGGAGCATAATTTTTGCATGCTGTATAGCATGCCCACATTCATGTGCCGCAACACCAAGCGCCGCAACTGAATATGAATTATATACAGGATCTGATAAGTTTACTGTTTTTGTTGAAGGATCATAGTGGTCTGTCAGATTTCCTGACACATGGCGTACCGTTACATCATATATTCCGGCAGCTTCAAGTACACGCTGGGCCACCTGTGCTCCATTCATTCCGGAATAACTTCTGTACTGCGAATATTTGTTAAATGTTGTTTTAACTTTGGCAGATGCAATCATACAGATGATCGCACCGATCACGACAAGTATATATGTCGGATCCCAATAGTAATAATAATGTCCCATATTATCTCTCCTTTTTTGTTAACCGATGAATGTTCCCTCTTCAAGCTTATAGCCCCTTAAAAAAGAGCCTGTGTCCATTCTCTTTTTTCCCTGAAGCTGTACTTCAAGCAACGACAGCGCACCATCCCCTGTCTGCACATACATATCATTTTTACCTATATGGTATATGCATCCCGGACGATATTCATTATTATTTCTGACAACCTGTGCTTTCCAGATTTTAAATGTCTTACCATTCAGGTTAGTATAAGCGCTCGGCCATGGATTTAATCCTCTTATAAGCCTTTCTATGCTCTCGGCAGGCTTCGTCCAGTCTATATAACCAAGTTCCTTGCTTATCATCGATGTGTGCGTTGCTTCCTCACTATTTTGTGGAGTAAACTCAGCTCTTCCTTCTTCGATCATTTTCATTGTCTCTACACAAAGTTTTGCGCCGATTCCTGAAAGCTTATCAAAAAGGCTTCCCCCTGTCTCATCGCTTTCCACACGGACAGTTGCCTTTGCTATCATATCTCCGGTGTCTAAGCCTTCATCCATCCTCATAATGGTAACACCTGTAAACTCATCGCCGTTTATAACAGCCCACTGGATAGGTGCCGCCCCTCTGTACTTAGGCAGAAGTGACGCATGCACATTTATGCAGCAGTATTTTGGCATATCGAGTATGCTCTTTGGCAGAATCTGCCCGAAAGCTGCAACAACAATTATATCAGGATTAAATTTTCTGAGATATTCGATATTTGCTGTTTCACGTATCTTTATAGGCTGGAATACTTCTATACCATGTTTCAGTGCGCATTCCTTGACAGGTGTAAGCTGTACTTCCCTGCCTCGTCCTTTAGGCTTATCCGGCTGTGTCACAGCCAGCACCACCTCATGTCCGGCTTCAACTATTGCCTCAAGTGTACCAACCGCAAAATCCGGTGTTCCCATAAATATTACTCTCATGTCAATCCCTCCTGCTATAAATCTATCTACTATTCAGCATCCTCATATGTCACATCATGAAGAGGACCTTCAACCTTTTCGACATACAAATGTCCATCGAGATGATCAAGCTCATGACAGATACATCTTGCCAGAAGCTCTTCTCCCTCTATTTCATATTCCTCCATATCTTCACCCAGAAATCTTGCCTTTACATAATCAGGACGGGTAACCTGCCCTGCTTTTCCCGGAATAGAAAGACAGCCTTCATCTCCTGTCTGCTCACCTGATGTCTCGATTATTTTTGGATTTATCATAATGATAGGTCCTTCTCCGACATCAATGACAACTATTCTTTTTAAAATACCAACCTGAGGCGCTGCAAGACCGACTCCGTTTGCCTCATACATAGTCTCAAGCATATCATCTATCAAAGTCTGGATCTTTGGTGTCATCTCAGTAACTTCCCTGCATATTTTTCCAAGTACCGGGTCACCTTCTACCCTTATTGTTCTAAGTGCCATTTTTCCTCCTTTAAAATCCGTTTACCGGATTAAAATCAAATTGTACTGAAATCTTTTTATATTTTATATTGTCTCTTATTGATTTGTCCACAAAATCTTTTATAGAGACTAATGTTTCGTATTGTTCTGTCTTTATATATATTACTTTTCTATATACGTCATTTATCTTTGATATTCCTGCGTCCGCCGGACCTATCATCTGTATTTTTTTTTCACTTTGTGAAATAATGCTTTCAATAAGCTTAGCAACATCTTCCGATCTATTCTGTACCTCTTCCTGTCCGTCAGATGTTATAAGTAAAACAAGCATATTCCAGACCGGTGGATAACGCAATTTTCCGGTACTCTATCTCCTTATCGTAAAATGCTTCATAAGCCTGCTCTTTTGCCGTCTGGATAGCAAAATGCTCCGGCTCATATGTCTGTATTATGGCATTTCCGGGATATCTTCCTCTCCCTGCACGTCCGATCGCCTGTGTAAGTATCTGGAAAGTTCTCTCTGCTGCCCTGTAATCGTTTACATTAAGCGACATATCAGCAGCAAGCACTCCGACAAGTGTAACATCCGGGAAATCATGACCTTTTACTATCATCTGCGTTCCGATCAGAATATCAGCTTCATGATTTCTGAATGCCTGCAGTATCTTTTCGTATGAATCCTTTTTTCTTGTTGTATCGTAATCCATCCTTATTGTCACAGCCGCAGGAAAACGCATATTTACCATTTCTTCTATTTTCTGTGTTCCGGCTTTAAATCCGCTTATATATTTTGAACCACATTTTGGACAGATCTTCGGTGCCGGCTGTTCATACCCGCAGTAATGACATATCATCCTGTCTTGTGCATGCTGGCTCAATGACACATCACAATGAGGACATTTAACAACATATCCACATGAGCGGCATGACATAAAGCCTGCTATCCCACGCCTGTTTATAAATAAAATTATCTGCTGTTTTTTATCCAAACGATCCTGTATCAGCTGCTGCAATCTTTCACTTAAGATCGATCTGTTCCCATTTTTTAATTCTGTGCGCATATCAACAATCTCGCACTCTGGCAAAGGTTTGTCCGCAACTCTGGTTTTTAATTCCAGAAGTCTGTACTCTCCCTTTTTTGCTTTGTAATAGCTGTCCACGGATGGGGTTGCAGAGCCCAAAACAACAACAGCATCGTTCATTTTGGCAAATTCTATCGCAGTTTCCCTCGCATGATATCTCGGAACGGATTCACTCTTGTAGGATGTTTCATGTTCCTCATCAATTATAATAAGACCAAGATTTGAAAATGGTGTAAACAATGCTGATCTTGGTCCTATCATTATGTCAATGTCTCCGTTTTTAGCTCTTTTAAACTGATCATACCTCTCGCCCGGTGAAAGCTTTGAATTCATTATCGTCACACGGTCTTTAAAACGTACATAGAAACGCATCGCTGTCTGGTAGGTAAGTGCGATCTCAGGTATCAGGACGATAGCCTGCTGGTCTCTTTTTACACACTTATCAATAAGCTCCATATAAACCTCAGTTTTACCGCTTCCGGTAACCCCTTTTATAAGGAATACACGATTCTTTTTTCCTTCTGCGATGTCAGTTTCGACCGCATCAACTACCGCCTGCTGCTGTTCATTTAAAACCTTGTCATACACTTCGTTTTCTGTATTATTTATAGGTTTTCTGTATTCTGTAGCGCTTTTTATCGTTATAAATCCACTTTCTTCAAGTGAATTTATAGCGGCTGTGGATATTTTAAGTTCTCCTGTAACAACCGAATATTCCAGTTTCTTCTTTCCGATCAGTTCTCTTAAAAGCCTTGCTTTTGCTTTCTGATGCTTTGCCTCGCAAAGTGCAAGCTGCGCTCTTGCTTTTATATCATCAATATTTAAATATATCGTGCGTTTTGTAACCTCTTTGACACTCTTTTTAACAGGTATGACGGTCTTTAACGCCTGATTCATTGTTGCGCCATAGTTCTTTCTGATCCATGACGCAAGTGCGACAAGAGACGCTTCAACCGCCACACTGCCTTTTACTATATTACAAAGAGGCTTTATCTTATCCACATCAAATTCAGGGTTTTCTGTTATTTCCACAACATATCCCGTGATTTTTCTGTTTCCGAAGGGGATTTCCACACACACACCCGGCTCAATTTCATTTTCCAGCCCTGCCGGAACCAGGTATTGGAATGTTTTATCAAGTTTTTCGTGAGATATATCAACTATTACGTTGGCATACATCCTTTATCCTATTTAACTCCTTCGTATTTTTCCTCACAATATTTGCAGCGATAAATTTCTTTTTCTTCATCCGTGAGCACAAATATCTGGTCGAGTTCCTGCTCAATAGATGTGATACATCTTGGGTTTTTGCATTTTATTACGTTTGTGACCTGTTTTGGAAGCTTTAATTCCATCTTATCTACTATTTTATCTCCCTTTATTACGTTTACTGTAATATTATGGTCAATAAATCCCAGAATATCAAGGTCTAGTGCCTCTATCGGACATTCTACCTTTATTATATCCTTTTTTCCCATCTTGCTGCTCTTTGCATTTTTAATTATCGCAACAGTACAATCAAGTTTATCAAGCTTAAGGTCATTATATATCTGCATGCACATGCCTGCTTTTATATGATCAAGTACGAATCCTTCATGAATACCACTTATATTTAACATTGCTTTCTCCTTTTTATAAATCCAAAATTAATCTGCCAGTCCAAGTAATGTAAGTATAAGTGCCATTCTTACATATACCGCATATTGTGCCTGTTTAAAATAGCAGGCTCTTGGATCGTCATCAACTTCTACAGATATCTCATTTACTCGTGGAAGCGGATGAAGGACAAGCATGTCATCCTTTGCAAGTTCCATCTTTTCTTTTGTCAGAATATAGTAATCTTTTAATCTCACATAGTCTTCTTCATTGAAAAAACGTTCCTTTTGTACTCTTGTCATGTAAAGCACGTCAAGCTTATCCATGGCATCCTCTAACTTTTCAACTTCCTCAAATTCAATGCCATTTGCACGGAGTACATCATCCCTCACATAATCAGGAATTTTAAGTTCTTCCGGCGAAATAAGTACAAATTTAACGTTTTTATATCTGATCATTGCATTTATAAGTGAATGAACAGTACGTCCGAATTTAAGATCTCCGCAAAGACCAATTGTTATGTTATCAAGTCTTCCTTTAAGGGAACGGATAGTAAGAAGATCTGCAAGTGTCTGTGTCGGATGCTGATGTCCTCCGTCACCGGCGTTTATTACAGGTATACGTGATTTTTGTGATGCAACAAGAGGAGCTCCTTCTTTTGGATGTCTCATTGCACAGATATCTGCATAACATGAAATAATCCTTATTGTGTCGGCTACACTCTCACCTTTACTGGCAGATGATGAATCTGCACTGTGAAATCCAAGTACTGAACCTCCAAGGTTGAGCATTGCTGCTTCGAAACTAAGCCTTGTTCTTGTACTCGGCTCATAGAAACATGTAGCAAGCTTCTTTCCCTCACATTTGTGAGCGTATTTCTGCGGATTTGCCTCAATATCATTTGCCAGATCTAAAAGTTTGTCCAGCTCTTCGACTGAGAAATCCAATGGACTCATTAAATGACGCATAGTATGCCTCCCATTCTTTGGTGCTCGTTTTATATCCATACAATAATATAATAATAAATGCCCTATTTCAAGTTGGCATTTACATTTTTTTGTTGTATTATAAAAAATAACAAATAAAATATTAGGTAGTTGCGAAACAAGTTCGCAATCCTGATTAAAAATGCGGTAAGAATCCTGCAATGCAGGATTCTTAAGATGAGAAGCAGGTGACATCAAAATTAGACATGAAAAAAGACTTCCCAGATGGACTGCGAAGAAAAGATGATATGAATATCGAATATCATGCAATTAAAGGCTTTAAACTCCGTATGTATTGATGTTTATGAATTTTATCCGCAACGAGTACGGTAACAAGCTGTGTGATTCCCGCAAGAAGTAAATCAGCATGAAGAGTTTTTTCATTCTGCGTTTTACGATTCGCAATGCAGAAACTATCCTTGAAATGGTTGATTGATTTTTCAACATTTACACGGATTTTGTAGGTGTCTTCCCATTCACGCGAGCCCCGTTCTACACCGGGATAGGCACGGAGATTTTTCTCAGGATAAATATAAATCATTCGTCCGCAGGAAGAAGTGGTGCATGGATTATCACAGTGGCATTTACGATAAGTTTTTCCGGTCTGCTTATCACGCATCCATTTCATTTTGGGGCATACAAATTTCATGGTAGGAAGTTTGCTTCTTAAATGAGATTTACTGCCTTCTCGTTTCATAGGAAGCGTAGAATCGTGTGGACAGCAGGGAATGCCATTTTCATTAACTGTGTAGTCAGTTCCTTCCATGGATAATTTTACCCGGAGAGGAATAAAAGCCTTACGAAATCCAATGTCTTCAAAAGAGATTTATAGATCTCAATCGTATCAAAAGCGGCATCCCCAAGAAACGTCTTCGGCTCTATTAAAGGATGCTTTTTGAAAAAATCAATTAAAACAGGAAGCAGCGCTTTTGAGTCTGCAAGAGATTTATCCTCATCCGGAGAATCCGATTTCTTTTCTACAACAATATCAGGATGTGCATTTAGGAAATCCTTGTTGTAGAAAGATATGTCGCGGACAATGCCAAGTCCATTTGTGACGATACCGAATTTATAGGCATAACAGAAGTGACCGTTGATGTACATCTGCTGTATCGCCTGATTGGATGCAGCGTGAGTTGGCATGGAACCATAGGCTGCTTTGTAAGGATCGTAGGAATCATCAAGGTTATGGGATTTTTTAAAAGCCTTCAACTGTTTAATAATACGGTTGGCATACTTCGGATTATTTTCCATAACCCATGCTTCAATGCCGGAGGTATCGAAGATAGTCATGTCAGCAAGAGCCGGATTCAGTTTTTGGCATATCGGTTCGGTCAGATCAACAAGATGATCGAACATAGATTGTAAGTCCAATAAGAAATCCTGTTTAAAGCGAGTGAATTTTGAACCATCCGGAACAGCATCAAAGCCGCAGAAGTCACGCAGTTCCTGAGAGTATTTCAAGAACACAATCAGGAGCGTGTCAGTCGGGATTGAGAAAATACGCTGGAGCAGAAGTGCTTTGAGCATTGGATAAAGCTGGTGCTTGCGAGGTCTTCCGGTTTGGGCGTGAAAATGAGAAATAAAAGAAACAGGAACAATTTCATCAAGGTTAATGGCTTCGTCAAGAAGTGAAAGGAACTGGTATTTGTCGTTGTCGAATTTATTTTTGCAATCTTCAAAATTTCTGCCAAAGTGAGCTGCTTATGTGTTATCATATAGGTATATCTCCTTTAAGGTGGATTGGTATTTAGTTTCTAGTCAACTCTATTTTACCATAAACCTTGAGGAGATATTTTATTTTAACGACAAAAAATACCGTATTTATGCGGTGTTTGGCGTTTCGCAAACGCCTAAATAAAATATTATAAAAAGGAGAATAATCATGTCAGACAACAGTAATTTTATACACAATGATAACGATAATGCTATCGTGTATTCCGAAAGAAAGCGTATTTTATTTTTAGGTCTTCCATGGACCTTTACAAAATACATAATCACACCGGAATATATAACGATCCGCCAGGGGCTTTTTAACAGGGTCGAGGATGACTGCTATATGTATAAGGTTTCCGATGTAAAGCTTACAGCCTCTCTCTTAGAACGCATTTGCGGCCTTGGAACAGTTATATGCTACACAGGTGATATCACAACACCTGAGCTTCGCCTTACACATGTCAAAAGATCAAAGGAGATAAAAGCATATCTTCTTAAGCAGTCAGAAACTGCACGTCTCAGACGCCGTACATTAAACACTGTGGATATCGGTGCACACAACGATGACTTAGACCACAATGGGATCCCTGATTCTATCGAATAAACATAATGCATCATAGGCTCAATGCTTATGATGCTTTTTTTAGCAGCAAAACGGCATAAACTGACAGCACAGCCATGTCCCAAGCAGGCTGCAGCATACATTTCCTGAACCATCCGGTCTTCCATATGTACTTCCCATATTCGAGTACCATGTTCCGCCAAATTCCAGGTACTGCTGGAACTGACGATACTGTATATTGTCAGGTTCAAATGCCACAGCTCTTTGTATATGTTCGACTGCTGTCGCTGAATTGCCGAGTTTTTCATTAGCGATAGCGCTATAATAATACCATCGGCCTTTTCTTTCTGAAAAAGGTACTTCTCCCAATACCTTTACAGCTTCATTATAATATCCGTTACGGATAAAGTTTCCCGCCGCACGGACTTTTGGATTTTCTTCGTCCTCCGACGTCCTGTGCGAATTGTCATATGTGTAACGTCCTGAAAATCCTCCAAATGGTCCATATCCATAATCTGTATTTGTGTTTCCACCAGCATAGGTTCTGTTTCCATATCCCGCATCAGAATAACCGCCGTTTTGTTTTCCTTTTATGATCTGATCATATGCCTGCTGGACTTCTTTGAATTTTTCCTCCGCCTGTGCTTTGTTCGGATTGTTTATGTTTGCATCCGGGTGATATTTACGGCTGAGTGTTCTGTATGCTTTTTTTATCTCATCATCTGATGCACTTCGGCTTACACCAAGCACCTGATACGGATCTGTCATTTTTTCGACCTCTTCTTTTTCTTATTCTGAATATATTCGTACTTCGACCAGACTCCTGAATACAACACATTGCGGATTATACCGGCATGTAAAAGTATCGGCATTCTCTCAAACGATTTGGCTGCTTCCGACATCATTCTTGTCATCATAAGATAACAGGTCTGGTCAAAATCCATACAACAGCACTTCCTCATGCGTTCTAACGGATTATACGAATTGTTTTTATATCTCTATCTATGTCCTCATACGCATCCATTATATAAATAAATTTGCCGAGGAAAAAACCTAATGTCTTAAGTTCATCATACCATTCATCGCATTTCCATGCAAATATCTCTCCTAGCATATCTCCTGTAAGGCCTGCCACAATGTCAATATTTGTTTCTTTATTCTTTTCGAGCTTCTCAAGATTTTTTATATATTCATCAGCAGCCTTAACCTGGCGCGGATAGAGTTTTCTTATCTTTTGATAGTCTTTTTTGAGAAGCCCTGCAATTGTTTTTTTGAAGAAGCTTTTATCATCTTTCCAGTCATCGACAAGATTATAATATGCTAAAAGAATATTCATCGCTGCTGCATAATCGGTTATGCCGCTTATTCTCGATGAATGCTTCTGCGCAGGATGTGCTGCACATATAAACTGTTCCTTCTTTTCATCATCCGGCTCATAAAGACCGCTCAGAAGCACTATCAAAAATGTCATATCATAGTTTAATACCAACTGTCCTCTTTTGCCATAGTCCTGTTTTAATTTGCGGCACAATCCACAGTAGTATTCCTGATAGGTCTTTATCTGTTCATCCGATAATTGTTTTTTATTTACAGTTATATATCCAAACATGTTCTCCCACCACTAACTTCGTCTTATAAACTCTTCTCTGCATTTTGGACATGTGATACATATTTTGCCATGGCCTCTTGGAACTCTTACTTCCTGTCTGCACATCGGGCATTTATAAAATTTATACATTTTTCTCTGTTCAAAGTGTTTCTTTTTTCTGTTCCACTTCACGGTCCAGTCATACCTGAAATTTAAAAATTTCTGGTTTTCCTCATATCTTTTACTGACATTTCTTGAAAACACCCTGAAATACATATGCACGATAAGTGCAATAGCAATAAGGTCAAGCAGTCCCGATCTTGTAAATATCGACAAGATAAGTACAACAAGTACAAACCATGATTCAAATCTTGCAAGATCATCAACACCATTTCTTCCCACCATAAATCTGGCTAATTTTTCTCTCATAATATACCGCCTCACTCACTAATATTAATACATGTTCCGTTACAACTAATACTACAACCTAACTAAATTTTCAGTCAATAGAACTATTGTCTTTTAAGAAACATTTTATATTTCCTTAACTAAACTTCTTGATTTTTATTTAAATGCTTGGTATATTAAATAAATAATGCAGGACAGGTGATCGCGGCTGCAGGTGTCGAAAGACCGCAGGTGAGGAAAGTCCGGGCTTCATAGGGCAGGATGCCGGTTAACGGCCGGTGGAGGAAACTCTAAGGACAGTGCAACAGAAATATACCGCCACTTTTGTGGTAAGGGTGGAATGGCAGTGTAAGAGACTACCGCCTCACTGGTAACAGGGAAGGGCACATGTAAACCCCATCCGAAGCAAGACCGAAACAAAGCTTTGACGTGGCCCGCCAGCTTTAGGTAGGTTGCTTGAGGCGTCTGGCAACAGGCGTCCTAGATAGATGATCACTCAACGACATAACCCGGCTTATCGTCCTGCTTATAACATTAAAGGAATCACATATGAAAAAATTTATCTGTAAATATTACAAACTTCTTATCGCTTCAGTTCTTATAATAGCTCTTATAGAGTATGGTTTCGGAGCGTATGCAAAAAACTATTATCACGCAGGAGCCACATCTGCCGATGCACTTTTATCTGACGATATCGTAACAGTCGACAAGGTATCAAAGCGGCATGAAAAGACGATTACTTTTTCTCCCGAAAATCCCACAAAAGGACTTATTTTTTATCCGGGCACAAAAGTTGAATACACCGCCTACGCCCCTCTTTTACACGAATTTGCCAAAAACGGATACGTCTGTATGGTGATCCATATGCCATATAACCTGGCAATACTTGATAAAAATGCTGCCGATAAATATATCGATCCATTAAAAGAAAAATATAAAACTGTAAAACAATGGTATGTCGGTGGTCATTCATCCGGCGGCACCATGGCTGCATCATACGCTGCAAAAAACACCGATAAAATAGATGGTCTTTTTCTTTTCGCTGCCTACTCAACATCCGATCTGTCAGACAGCGGGCTGTCTGTATACAGTGTCTATGGCTCAAATGATAAAGTTTTAAACATAAAAAATTACAACAAATACAAAAAAAATCTGCCAAAAGATCTGCATGAATTTGTTATAGATGGCGGCTGCCATTCATATTTTGGAAACTATGGGCTCCAGAAAGGTGACGGAGATCCGGATATAACAATGGATGAGCAGATCCAGACAACTATTGATTTTATAGAATCTGAAAATGCCGGCTGATTTGATATGTCCTTTTACCGTTATCCGGTAAAATCGGTACATATCAAGATCAGCCGGCATTTTTTATTTTTATCATTAATTATCAAACGTTAAAGCAGCTGCCACCGACAAATTCCCTCACAAGTGAATTGTTCGGTATCCCCTCCGCCGGAAGTGGCAGAAAATAATCTAAAAACTTAAGAAGTCTTTTTGCCTCGAGGTATTCCGGGCAGTCCTTTCCAATTCCAAAAAGAAGCGGTTCAGCATACACTTTTAAAACAGGGAGCTCATATATGAGCGCAGAATTAAACATCACATCAGCACTATCCTGATAAGGGAAAATATTTTTTTCCTCACCATTTCTTACTGATGGCCACATAGCTATAGTTTCCCTAGCATTTGTTCCTCTTGTACGTGCATCCCTTACTATTCTTCTTATCAGGCGGGAATCTGTAGTCGGAAGCGGATTATGCTCATCAATATTAAGCTGTGTGAGCGCAGAAATATAGATCTTGAATTTACACTCTGAAGGAAGCATGTATGAAAGCTTATCATTCAGTCCGTGTATCCCCTCTATGACAAGGATATCACCATCTCCCAGCTTAAGGGTATCACCCCGGTATTCACGTTTACCTGTCTTAAAATTAAACGATGGCATCTTAACTTCCATTCCGTTTAAAAGATTCATCATGTCTTTATTAAACTGATCGACATCCAACGCTTCAAGACATTCAAAATCAAAGCTTCCGTCCGGATTTCTCGGACAAAATTCCCTGTCAGCATAGTAATCGTCCAGACTTACCGGATGTGGCTTCAATCCCTTTGCTGTAAGCTGTATTGACAGCCTGTTTGCAAACGAAGTCTTTCCCGATGATGACGGTCCTGCTATCATCACAAATTTCTTTTTATCATCTCCTGCAATAACAGCTGCAAGCCTTCCTATCTTTTCTTCCATTAAGGCTTCCTGCAAAAGCATTATCTGCTGTCCTTTTCCAGCTGAGATAGCATCGTTTAATGCCCCTACTGTGCCTATTCCAAGCATACGGCTCCAGTCCCGTGACTCATCAAGCGTATGAAATAATTTGTTTGAAGTATTAAGAGGCTCGACTTTGTTTGAACCCTTTGAAGGAAAAACAATAACAAATCCATCCTCATATGAAACAACGTCATAATATCTCAGGACTCCGGTAGACGGCGCCATATAGCCATAGAAATAGTCTTTTATGCCATCTAATTCATATATATTGACGCGTGAGCTGCGCCTGTAATGCAACAGTCTTTCTTTATCCTTCATTCCAAGACCTGCAAACATTTCCTCTGCGGTCTGTGTTTTCTCACTGTTCTTTGTAATAGGGATATTTTGCTGCACAAGCTGATCCATAGTCTTTTTTATGGATGAAATATCATCTTCATGAAGCTTAAGTACACTTTTGTTTAGGTTTATTATCTCACAATAATATCCCTCCCCCAGGGAATGCAGCACTTTAAGTTCTACTTCATCTCCGTATAATTTCTGAACTGCTCTCTGCAGAAGAAGTATTACACTTCTCCTGTATGTTCTTCTTCCATCCCTGTCTGCTATAGTCAGAAATTCGATCTTGCCGTCACGGTCGATCTTTTTACAAAGTTCTCTTAATTTTCCATTATATATAGACAATATAATCGGATTTTTAAAAAACGGATTATATTTTTTTGCAAGTTCCTCGATTTTTGTATTTTCTTCTACATTTATTTTTTCAATATTTCCATCAGGAAGAACTATGTCTATTTTATATTCCTGCATTACGAATCGCCCCCATAGTTGAATAAGCAGCCTCATTATACTCTATCTGCTTATTTACCTGTTCTATTCTATTTAATATTGCATCAGAAGATTCCTGTTTCTTAAGCTGACGCATTATGTCCGCAAGCTTATGGTGTTCTTTTACAAGAAATTTTCTAAGCACCGGATTACCGTTTTTAATGAGAAACGGTCCATATAAATCGCACACAGCGACCGAAATATCATCCATGTTATCCCACGCATAATTGTTTGTATCATTTACGACACGCATGATCGGATAATATTTTCCGTCTTCTAAAACCATGTCTTCATCGACTATCTTATACCCGGCATTTCTCACATAGTACCGGACTTTATGGATATCCGACTGTGGCTGTAGTATAAGTTCTTTTGCTTTTTTGCAGACAGCATCTCCCTCTTTCAGAATATGTATTACGAGTTCACCACCCATTCCCGCAATGATGATGGACTCGGCCTCTCCCTCTTTTACTGCAGACAATCCATCTGAAAGTCTTGTAGTTATCTTATCCTCCAGTCCGCATGAACGTATATGGAGATTTGCACGTTCAAGCGGTCCCTTATTAATATCAACTGCAATAGCTTCCGGTATAGTTCCGTCCGTAACAAGTGAGATCGGTACATATCCATGGTCTGTTCCAACATCACAAAGCTTGTATCCCTGTGTAACCATAGATGCAACTGCCCTCATTCGTTTAGATAATTTAATCATTTTACTCCAGATAATCCTTCAGCTTTCTGCTACGGCTAGGATGACGAAGTTTTCTGAGAGCTTTTGCCTCGATCTGTCTGATTCTTTCTCGTGTTACATTAAACTCCTTACCTACTTCCTCAAGAGTGCGGGCTCTTCCATCCTCTAGACCAAAACGAAGTTTAAGAACCTTCTGTTCTCTTTCTGTAAGTGTTCCAAGCACTTCGTCAAGCTGCTCTCTAAGTAGTGTAAATGCAGCCGCATCTGCCGGTACAGGGACATTATCATCCTTTATAAAGTCACCAAGATGTGAGTCTTCCTCTTCTCCGATAGGTGTCTCAAGCGAAACCGGTTCCTGTGATATCTTTAATATCTCACGTACTCTTTCTACAGGCATATTCATCTCTGCTGCGATTTCTTCCGGAGATGGCTCTCTTCCGAGTTCCTGTAAGAGCTGTCGTGAGACTCTTATTAATTTATTTATTGTCTCAACCATATGCACCGGAATACGGATCGTTCTTGCCTGATCTGCAATCGCTCTGGTTATTGCCTGACGTATCCACCATGTAGCATATGTCGAGAACTTGTATCCTTTTTTGTAGTCAAATTTTTCTACAGCTTTTATAAGGCCAAGATTTCCCTCCTGAATAAGATCAAGGAAGAGCATTCCTCGTCCCACATATCTTTTTGCGATACTTACAACAAGACGTAAGTTTGCTTCAGCAAGGCGTTTTTTTGCATCAGCGCCAAAATCAACCTCCTTCTGGAGTTTCTTTATCTCGTCCTTTAAGTCTGCTTTCTCTTCATCTGTTGCATTATCCATTCTGCCCTTTAAGATAGATATCTTTTCTGCTGCAACTACACCATCCTCCATCTTCTGCGCAAGCTCAATCTCTTCATCAGCACTAAGAAGCGGAACTTTTCCTATCTCTTTTAAGTACATTCTTACAGGATCCTCAACGCTTACTCCATCAGGAACAGAAAGATCGATCTTGTCTACCTCTACCTCGTCTTCCTCGTCAAGCAGAATATCATCATCCACATCGTCATCATCATCACTGATCTTAAGCACGTCAATGCCATTGTGCTCAAGATAATCAAGCACAAGCTCGAGTTTTTCAGGATCAAGATTCATATCTTTGAAGAAATCACTGATTTCCTGATATTCCAAAATATTTTTCTTTTTCTTGCCGAGTGCCAGCAATTCAATAAGCTTCTGCTGGAACTTTGCTTTCATTTCTGCTGTTTCTACTACTTCTGCCTGTTCTTTTTTCTTAGCCATTATAATTTTTCCTCTTTGTTCTAGTATTTTTTCCCTAATCGATAGAAATATGCAATTTTTCTAATTCTTCCAGTGATCTTTTATCGTCTATTATCTCCATCATTCCTTCCATATCGGTCGGTGAAAGATGGGCTGATCTGTAATTAATGCTGTTTTCCTTTACTCTTATAATAGTCTCCTTAAGGGCTGTTTCTTTATCATTCTTTCCCTCAACCTTGTGGATAGTAGCATTAAAAAGACCTGCAACCTGACGCTGTTCCTCTTCATCCGGAAACATACTGACTATTTTTGCCGGATTTACGGCTCCGTCAGTCTTAAACTGTGTAAACACCATCACAGCCACCCTGTGATATAAATCTTCTGTGAAATCATTCTCAGATATATATCCATTTATTTTTTTAAAAAGACCGGTATCTTCTATGAGCCATGTAAGGAGCAGCTTCTGGGACTGCTTCATTCCGTCTTCTTTTTTGTTTTTCTCATTGATACCACTCTTAAGAGGTGTCCTCTCTTTAACTATTCCGCCCTTTACCGCAAGCGAATTTACAAGACGGCGCAGCTCTTCAAAACCTATATTGTAAGTTTCCGCAACCGCCTGTATATAGTTATTTCTTTCAAGCTCTTCCGGAAAATCTAAAAGTTTCTTCGCCATCTCGTTATAGAAAGCTGTCTTTGACTCAGGATCTTTCATATCGTAGTTTTCCTGCATTATGCGGATCTGAAACATAAAACTGTTTTCTGCATTGTCAATTCTTTCCTGATATGCCCCGGCTCCGAGTGCCTTTATAAATTCATCCGGATCCTTGTACGGCCGCATATTGATGATTTTGGTTGTGATCCCGACCTCTTTTAATATCGGGATCGCACGTAGTGCAGCCTTTACCCCGGCGCCATCACTGTCATATGTCAGATATACTTCTTTTGTGTAGCGCTTTAGCAATGATGCATGTCCACTCGTAAGAGCGGTTCCAAGCGATGCCACAGCATTGTCAAATCCAGCCTGATGTAATGCGATAACATCCATATATCCCTCACACAATAAAAGCTGGTTTTTCCTTGTTGTCCTTGCTATATTAAGTCCGTAAAGATTACGGCTTTTATCAAAGATCTTTGTCTCCGGGGAATTTAAATATTTCGGTTCGCCATCCCCCATAACACGTCCGCCAAAACCTATAACACGGTTATGGACATCCATTATCGGAAACATTGCGCGATTCCAGAATTTGTCGTGTCCTCCACGCACTTCATCTATAGTCACAAGTCCTGATTCTTTTAGGATCTCATCATCATATCCACGGCTTCTTAAATATCTGTATAGATCATCGCTATACTGATCCGAGTATCCAAGGCCGAATTTCTGCATCGTTTCATCCGAAAGCTCTCTTTTCTTAAAATAATCATGAGCCCTCTTTCCTCTTTCACTCCTTAATAGAGTGTAAAAATATTTTGCTGCTTCTTTATTTATTTCCAAAAGACGTGTTCTTTTATCCGCCTCACGCTTCTGCGCTGCAGTCATCTCCTGCTTAGGAAGCTCGACCCCTACACGATCTGCAAGCTCCTGCATAGCCTCTGTAAATGTAAAATTTTCATATTGCATAAGAAATGTAAAAACATTTCCACCCGCTCCGCATCCAAAACAGTAATACATCTGTTTATTCGGTGATACAGAAAACGAACCTGTTTTTTCATTGTGGAACGGACATAAGCCAAAATATGTACTCCCCTTTTTTTGAAGATGTACATATCCTCCGATGACATCCACTATGTCATTTCTGGAACGTACTTCCTCAATAAGTTCATCAGAATAGTACGGCATTATTTATTGTTCCTCTCTATCTATGATCTAATAATAAATCTATAATAAATTTTATATTTATCCATTTAATATCCATCTATTTCCCATGCCACCGGCACAAAATATTCATGGAATTTTGTTATAGCATACTGATCTGTCATTCCCGATATGTAATCGCAGACTATACGCCCCCTGTCTTCTCCGTTATCCAGCATAACAAGAAGCTTGTCTGGAAGTTCATCTATGTGATCCATATAGTAATGATACAGCTGCTTTAACATGGCTTTCGCCTTTACTTCTCTTTGGCAACGGGATTTTTATATAGGTTCTCAAACATAAATCTGCGGAGTTCTTTCATTGCCTGTGCTGATTCCTCCGACATCATTATGTCATCCTTATCCATGCTGTTTGTGATTATATTGTGTATCATATGATTAAGCCGGCTTTTTGTGTCAAAACCGAGCGTCTTCCTTATTTCAAGAGGAATATCATCCTCGCATAATAGCTGCGCTCTTATCGCATCATCAAAATCAGAATTGATATATGCTATCTTATCTGATAGACGCACTATTTTGCCTTCAAGTGTGTGCGGCATAAGACTCGTCTGATGGTTTAGTATGCCATCCCTTACCTCCCATGTAAGATTAAGCCCTGCACCATCTTTTTCAAGCTTTTCAACAATTCTCACACTCTGCTCATTGTGTTTAAAGCCGCCCTCATATATCTCATTTAAAATATTCTCTCCTGCATGTCCAAATGGTGTGTGGCCAAGATCATGTCCTAACGCTATCGCCTCAACCAGATCCTCATTTAACCGCAGAGCCTTGGCTATCGTCCTTGCATTCTGCGATACCTCAAGTGTATGAGACATTCTCGTCCTGTAATGATCCCCTTTCGGAGTCAGGAACACCTGTGTTTTGTTTTTTAGGCGCCGGAATGATTTGCTATGTAATATCCGATCCCTGTCTCTTTGAAAAACAGGTCTTATATCACACTGCGGCTCATCCTTGTCACGACCTTTTGAATTTATGCTTAGACACGCAAAAGGACTTAATATTTCCTCTTCACGCTCTTCTATCTGCTGCCTGATCGTCATATATGCCCATGCCTCCTTGTGACTGGCGTAATAACAACTTTCATGCCTACATTTTTATAATTCTATGTATTTTTTGCTTTTCCTTTATTTTTTTGAATTTTATTTCAAAAAATTTATGTGCTAATTTCCTCCAAGCACATCAAGAAGCTTTTGAAGCTGGACCCCGGTTATCTGATTTTCATAGCTTCCATAGTAAAATTTATTATCCTTTACAAGAATACAGCCAACCCATGTTCCTATCTGGTTGTCCCCCTCAACGGCATCCTTCATTGCCGGATAGCTTTCTATAGTAAAGTACGCATCGTACTTTTTGAAATCCTGCGGATCTATCTTTACCTCTCCAAATGTATTCTCGAGACTTTCAACAAACTGCTTTTCACATTCGGTATAGCCTGTAACTTCCTTGCTGTACGCAGATTCACTGCTCCAGTCCTCATCCCAGAGTAGAAAAACATTGTCCCTTTTCCATGAATCCACCTTTTCCATGACCGACATTTTTTTGTAGGATAACCTGTCCGCACCTGACATCTGCATATATGTCTGATCATCCTTTTTGTCTGAATATAATACATTTGCAACAGCCATCTTATAGAAACGGCTCTCACAATCCTGACCTTTGTATCCTATGTAACCGAGTGCTTTTCCATTTTCATCGTAATCCAGCTCTATTTTTATCGGCACATACACCTGCGATCTGTATACCATAGGCCCCATCTTCGAATCGTCTGTAAGGCACCTTGCAACCCTTGTGTACTCAGCCTCCTCATCATCTGCAGGTGACATAAAAAACACTACCGTTCCTGCTCCGGCCACACACAATCCAAATAAAAGTACCACTGTCACCGTTGATATCCTGACACTTTTTTTCTTTACTTCTTTCTGATGCATCATACATATCTTAAGAGCAGTCCTATATGCAGCATATACTTCTGCCACAGTTAAGATAACTGCCGCTGCCAAAAACAGCATGATCTGCCATATTTTCATATTTTTACATAAAAGCAATTCATCAAACACGCACATTGCTTTCTTTCTGCCTGATCCAGATATAAAAATACGACCTACAGCTACTATCATGACACAGATAAGCGCATGTATAACGCTGTCTGTCATAATATATTCTATCCAGTATTTTCTCGTTCTGACAAAAATAAGTGGAAACAGTGATACAATAAACGCAAACACAAGAAACGCAGCAAAAATATATATCCAGCTATCTGACACTGATGCCCCATATATACCTTTAAAGTATTGTTTTACATTAAGCTTTTTAACATTTCCCCAGCCAGAAAATCTGGAAATAAACAGTATGACCTCCATTGCTATCCAGACAATTACATAAAACAGGACATAATTTATAAGAAAATTCTTTATCTGCGTTTTGTCTGCCGCCTTACCTTTTTGAGCCTCACTTTCTGTTTTTACTGCCAGTGCAAGCATATAATAAACTGCCAGTGAACCCATAAATGCCGGGATTCCTCCCATGCTTCCAATAAAAAGGTTTACAAACTCCATAACATACAACGAAAAAATTATGGAAATAACCAGATGTTCCGGGGATGCGCTCGCATCTTTTAGAATCAAATTTAGTTTTTTCATAGTAATGTCTTCCCATATAACTCAAAAAGGAAGCCTTCATTTCCGGCTCCCTCAGCTAATGCAGGAGATGGGACTTGAACCCACACGATATTGCTACCACAGGCACCTGAAGCCTGCGCGTCTGCCAATTCCGCCACTCCTGCGAACAGACTATATTCTATCAAAAACCTGTTTAGATTGCAATAGTAAAATCAAAATATTTTTTGATTTTTTCAGGCAACAGTAGTATTATGTAACTGTTTGCAATTAAATTGTAAATAAACGTAAAATTTAAGGAGGCGCTTTATGAAAATAAAGACAAAACAGATAACACTCACAGCTATCATGCTCGCAATATGTATTGTAAGCCAGTTTCTCAAAAATTTAAGCGTATATATTACCGGTCCGATAATAAATGCTGCTCTTATTTTAACTGTCGTATATGCAGGACTCGCCTGCGGAATAATTTTAAGCATCATTACACCCATAACTTCTTTCTTTATCACCGGAAGTCCTGTTATGGCTGCAATCCCTGCAATGTTTCCATGCATAATGCTTGGCAATATCATCCTCGTATTATGTATTGCCCTTTTAAAGGATAAGTTCGGTGGAAAAGTTTCTCTTCCGCTTTCAATGGGCATTGGTGCGATATTAAAGGCTGCATTTATGGGAATAGCTATTTCTCTTGTAATTTTACCTACGATGCTTCCGGTAAAAATGAAACCGATGATAAAAGTTCTCCAGATGCAGTTTTCCCTCACACAGCTGATAACTGCTGTTATCGGCGGCATTTACGCATTTATAATAATCAAAATAATTGACAGGCAGATAAACCGTTAGGCTGGAACCTGACAAGCACGTTTCCTATGTCAAATACTATGTTTTTAATCATTTATTTTTTCTCCTACAACCCTGCATCTCTTCCTGCAAAAAGCAATGCCGTATACCAAAATATCGCACCTTCCCTCATTGCGCAGAGCCTCATCATACCTCTTCTCCTTAATCTGCGCCATAGCAGCCTCACACACTGCATCAAGGTTTTTCATCTCTTTTGCATATTTCACTTCAATAACTATACCTGCATCCGGATCCTCCGGCTGGATTAAAATATCACTGAAACCGTCTCCCGACTCACGATTTGACTTAATAAGCCAGCCCGGATTACTTCCGCGAAGGAGACCTATGAGCAGACCGTGATAAAAGTTCTCTTTCATATCATCAGAAGCCTTGGTATCGAGTATACTTATCATGCGGCTCATCACGATGTTAAGCTGTCTTGCAATCTGCTTCTCATCTTTATCAAGGATAGCTCTGGATAAAAGCTTCATGGTATCATCATCTTTTGCGACAACAGCCTTGAACCACTCCTGAATCTGGAGAACAAACACTTCACGCACCTCTTTATTTGGAATCACCAGCTTGTAGGCATAGCTCTCGCTGTCAGGCAGCCTGACCTCACCCGCCGTAGTCAGGTAGCCTGTTGTAAAAAGTACGCTCCACAGATTGTCTATAGTATTGTCAATCTCATCATAGGTCAGATCAAGCCGAAGCTGCTTCTCCACAAATCCACCTGCCACGAGCTTCTCAATCTCATCTCTCGTGGTCTGGTCTGCCTTGTCTACAAAGCGCTTCACCATGTCATTGCCACTGCTGTTAATCCAGAATGTACTCGGCCTGGCTGATGTGTCAAAAACCAGCTTCTTGGCAAAATTGATTACATCCCACGGACAATAAATGTCGGTATTACCGAAATGATAGCCATCATACCACTCCTTTACATCAGGGTAACGCTCAGCCCTGTCATAATCCGTAAGCAGCTTCCTGACCTCATCATCAGTAAAACCAAACTGTTCATCATGGGCGATATCTACAATGGAGTTGATTTCAAAATTGTTGAGACCTGTAAAAATACTCTCCCTGGATACACGAAGACAGCCTGTGAGTACGGCAAACTGCAGAAACTCATTAGTCTTGAGTGCCTTTCCAAAGAGTCCTCTGATAAGTGAAACCATCTCTTTATAGTATCCATTCTGAAATGCCTTGTCCAAAGGGACATCATACTCATCAATTAATATTACCGTCTTTTGCCCGAAATGCTTATATAATAATTGAGATAAAATCTGCAGACTCGATACAAGCACTTTTTCATCCATTGCATTCGTTCCATCCTTCAATGCAATAATCGCCTTGTAACGCTTTTTTTCATTTTCTGACAGATATTCACTATCTTCCAAAAAGCCGAATCTTTCTGCCTCTATTCCTATAAGCTCAGTAATCATATATCTTGCATCATCAAATGAACGTCCTTCAGCACTCTTGAGTGACAGAAAAATAACCGGGTACTTTCCCATATATTTGTCACAAAGCTCTTTGTTGCCTGAAATATATAAGCCATCAAACAATGACTCATCCGCATCGGTTTCAAAAAAAGCTTTAAGCATACTCATGTTCAGAGTTTTACCGAAACGACGTGGCCTCGTAAAAAGAGTGACTTCTCCACCGGTTTCAACCAATTGCTCTATGAGCTTTGTCTTGTCAACATAATAAAATTTGTTCCTTCTGATTTTTTCAAAACTATCAATTCCTACCGGCAGTTTTAAAGTGCTTGCCATATGAACCTCCACAAAACGTATCAATCCTCTATAATTAGCTATAGTATAGCGGATTGATAGGTAAATTACAATTATTATTACCGTTGCGATTTGAATAAATAATTATACTCTCACATTTATCATACCCGAGCTGTGAGCTGTTCAGGCACAACGTATAATTAGCAGCTTTTCCCCATTTCTGATCCGTGTAAAAATTATAATTTGTCATACGCCTTTTATCTATGTCATTTATCATTTTTACTGCATCAGCTTCTGAAGTATTATGCAGCTTACAGATACGCTGTATTTTTTCCGGCATATCCCCATGGATATACACATTCAATACATCATCCCTGTCTTTCAAAATATAATCAGCATTTCTTCCAATAATCACACATGGCTCTTTTTCTGCCAAATCCAAAATCACTTTTCTCTGTGCCTCATATACCATATCTTCTACTGATTTTCCTGTAATATCACGACCGGTAAATGCATATGCAAAAATCCCTTTCTTTGGGGACAGCTCAGCATTTTCCTTAATATACTCCGGTGCCAGTCCTGACTCTTTTGCAATCTGTCCAATTATTTCCTTGTCATAATATTTAATTCCAAGTTTCTTTGCGACTTCTTCTCCGATAAAACGTCCGCCACTTCCAAACTCTCGGCTTATCGTAATGATTCTTTTTGTCATGGCTTATGCCTCCTTAATTTAAGTTTTCCACTTTATTTTTATTGATTCTCTTTAAAAATAAATATCCTACAACACAAGCAGTCACCTCCGTGATTGGAAATGCCCACCAGATCAGCGAAACTCCAATATGTCCGCCTCTTACAAAAAATGAGAAGATGCCTGCCAAAGGTAATATAATTATAAGCTGTCTGAGCAGTGAAATCACAAGCGATTCCATACCACCATCAAGCGCCTGGTAAATACCCTGATATGCCACATTTATTCCGGCAAAAATAAAGCTGATGGAAATAATTCTCATTGCCCCGATAAAATATTCTCTTGATGCTCCTGCATTGAACAAAGCAGCAAATTCTCCCGGGAAAATTTCTGTAATCGCTACTCCTATGACCATAAGCACAATCGTATAAAGCAATCCATACCTGATGCCATCCTTAATTCTCTTTTTGCTATGCATTCCATATGAAAAAGCTATAATTGGTGTAATTGCATCCCTTAGTCCGAATGCAAGGAACAATACAAACTGCTGCACCTTATAAAACAAACCATATGCAGTCTGCGCCGAAGGACTAAATTTCAAAATAAGATTCATCACATAAACCATAATTGACATCAGAGCCTGTGCAATAATAGCCGGAAGTCCAATTGCATAAATTTCCTTGATTATTCCTCCATCAGGCTTCATATACTTTGTATCATGCTCAAATTCCCTGTTCAGCTTCATATGAAACACAAACAGCAGTATTGCAGACACAACCTGACCGATAACAGTTGCATATGCGGCGCCCTTAACTCCCATTTCCGGAACCGGTCCAATACCATAAATCATAATAGGATCAAGAATAATATTTACCACTGCTCCAACTACCTGACCAATTGTAGAATAAAGAGAACGTCCGGTTGCCTGCAGCAGCTTTTCAAATAGTGAAAAGAAAATAATTCCAAATGAAATCACACAGCATATTCTCAAGTAATTTGTTCCCATTGAAATAACCTGAGGATCAACGGTCTGTGATGAAATATAAGCTTTAACTCCAAAAATTCCAAACAACAGGCATACTATATAAATTATTGCACCGAGAAATAAACTGTTTCCTGCAACCTTTGCAGCTTTTTTACTATTTCCCTGACCAAGTGTTCTTGCAAGGAGTGCATTGGTTCCCACTCCTGTTCCAATTCCAACTGCTACCATAAGCATCTGAACCGGAAATACCAGTGTCAGTGCATTAAGTGCTGCCTCACTTCCTGACCTCATATTTCCCACAAAGGCGCTGTCTACAATATTGTAAACTGCCTGCAATGCCATAGATAAAATCATCGGTATTCCCATCTGTACCATGAGCTTATTTACCGGCATCTCCTTCATCTTGTTACTTTCTGCCATCTTAACTTATTCCTCCTTTTCTGCATAAAAAAAGTGCGCTCTTATCTCATAAGCTGGACTTACGCTGATAAGCTACACACTTTATAATGCACTATATATTTTAATGATGTGCGACAGCAGGTGCACAAAAAAAAGAGCAGCTAAACTGGATTTACGCTAGTCTGCTACTCGTTCATTCATATATTATATTGTTGTTTTTTTTAAAGTCAAATAAAAATTATTTTAAAAGAGCACTTTCTAAATCCTGAAGCATAACATCTAAAGCATTTATTCCGCCTTCTGCTGTATACCATACGTTAGGATGCTCAAGATAAACAATATTTCCATTCTTATAAGCATCTTTGAATTATCTATATAGTCAAACTCCTCACACAGATCAACTATTTTTGTAACATCATCGACATCATCACCGCCGAATTCATCCGTTCCCTCACTGTTTCCGCAGCCTCTGTAATTTGTCGCAACACAGATCATTCCGATATTATACGCATAGTACAGTGTATCAGTCTCATTTAGACTGCTGTAATTTCTGTTTCCGCCATGATTATAAATGAGACACGGACTTTGTTTACCCGTCACTATCTGGGATTTCGGTGCACTTATATATGCTTCGATCTGCAGACCATCACTTTCATAAAAGAACCGGTAGCTTAAATAGTCATCAAGTGCTACACCCTTTTCCTTTTCTATTTCAGCTAGATCAAGTTTTTCATAACCAGTTATCCCTGCGCTCTCGAGATTCTGCTCAATAACCTGTTCAGCGCTTTTGGCTTCACTTTTTTGTGTACTTTCTGACTCCGAAACTGTTATACCGCCTTTTGTGCCTGATGCACTGCCACATCCCAAAAGCGAGATGAATAATAGTAATGCAATCCACAATTTTTTCTTTTCATAACTTTCCTCATATATTCCTATACTATTTTATTTTCATACGTTCATTTATGAGTTCATTTATTTCATCACATTCTATTCTTTCCTTTTTTACAAGAACATACGTTATCACTGCGATTGTGACAATGAACTCTATAGAAAGAATTATAACATTGCTCATTGTAAAATCATACCATTTTAATGCAAACACACCGCCTATTGTTAGTGCATACATTGCCAGATACTCTATGCCTTAGTTCTCGGTTCTAGAAACTGAAATCTATCTTTTCTTATAAGTTACTACAATTCCAGCCACAGAAATCAAAAAAACAATCGGTGCAATTCTTACAAATAAAAATTCAAACCCATGCATTATTGTTCCTGCCATTGCCAATTCAAGGTCTTCGTAATTCCAATCCAGATAATAACTATTCGTAGATGCAAGTGCGATAAATATTATCACTATAGCCGCACACAATGAAATAAGAATCCATCGAATCGTTTTCAGCTTTGCTGTACTTCTTTTGGCAAGCTGTAAATTAATAACTTCCAATTTTTCAGAAAGAGTCTTTAAATCATCGGTAGTCGGTTCTGCTACAGGTTCTCCAAGTAATTCACTTACAGTAGTATCCAGTTCATTCGCCAAAATAATCAGCATACTGGAATCCGGAACAGACAAACCTGCTATTGCAGTATATTGAAAGCAATATTTATGCTTGCAGAAGAAAGGAGTGCCACATTTTCTCGGCACTCCAAACTCTGTAACCATCCATCTTACTTGAAAAATGGATCATCTGTATTCCATACAATCTCTATATTGTCCTCTCCATTGATAATCACTTTTTTGATTACCTTCTGGATTTTCTCTCTGTCAAAAGATTCCATATTGATGATACTTTCTAACTGTGTCTCAAACTTACCAGAAGAATTATCTTCTGGCGGTATTTCTGTTTTAAGCTGTTCGATTTCCTGATGCCATTCATCAATCTGCTCCACCATCGCCTTTGAACGCTTGACATACTCTTCTCTTGTGAGCTTGTCATCCTTATAATCAGAATACAACATCATCTTTTTACTGCTGAGGCTCTTTACCTTCTTTTCAAGTGTTGCAATCTTTTCTTCCGGAGATACTTCTTTCGATTTACCAGCTTTCTTTATTCCTTTCTCATCCAGATAAGCTGTTGCATACATATTTACAATTTTCATGATTACCTGATATATTCTTCTGCCTCATCCTCTGTCAGACAGGCAACAATCCGTTTCCTTCTGTCATCTTCCCTCGTTATCTCTTTGGGAATTAGCAGTCCGTCCTTTGAAAACTCTGCAAGTACATCAACATATACCTTATTGCTCAATGTAATAACCTTCCTTACAAGATTGCTATTGCTCTGGAAGCATCCATCTTCCTTGCTATATAGCCTTTTTCTTCTAATATTTTCAGATGTGCATAAACACTTGAAGTCGATGCCACCCCTACCATCTTGCATATCTCCTGATAGTAGGACATAACCATTCACACGCTGATACTGCATAATGCTTTCATACACATTCTGTTGCTTCTCCGTCAATGGTGCTCTGTCTACCAGATCAATTCTTGCTTCGCTCATAATTTCCACTTGCACTCTATCGCTACTCGTAGTGCAGCTCAATTCCGCTTCACTTCATTTCACTCACGGCAGTCGTCGTATCAGATAACCAGAGTCCCATATGTTTTATGTACCGGCTTCTTATCTGTGCCTTGATTATCTGGCACTTCTCGTTGCTAACCTGAAAAGTACCCATGTGGATGTACTGTGTGTTCTTCTTTCGCATTGACTGCCGACAAAATCCTGTCCCGGTACATGAGTCCCCTCTGGATACTGTAAAATCCAAATCTTTTGCGTATCTCATCCACCGCTGAATCCATCTTCATCTGCTTTTCACGCTTCTCCACACTTGAGAACAAATCAATCTGTTCCCAATAATTATCTGTTACTAAGTCTGCACCTCGGACACCAACACTACGGATTGGTTTGCTCCAGTTATAGTTTTCCTTAAATATCTGATAAGCGTATGCAGCTATCTCTCCGGTGATGTTCGTTGCGTGGTCAATCTTTTTCTGACGGGTAAAAGAGAATAACTCATCATCCCTGACACTTATCTCAACCACTCTGCACCGAAATCCATTCTCACGAAGTCTTGCTGCAACACTCTCAGCCAGAATATAAAGAACAATCTTTACATCCTCATCGCATACTAAATCCTTTGGTGTTGTTGTGCTGTTTCCCACCGATTTAATTGGAGCGTGGGTATTCTCCAGTTTGACAGGTGAATCATCATAACCATTAGCAAACGACCATAGGATACTGCCCATCTTTCCAAGGTGACTGTTAAGCACATCTTCATCTGCTCCTTGCAAGATCACCTATGGTTTTGATACCAAATAATGCAAGCTTTCTGTTCATACTTTTGCCAACGTATAGAAGATCTGCCACCGGAAGTGACCATGCCTTCTGCTTAAATTCACTCTTATACATAGTTGTGATTGCATCAGGCTTCTTATAATCAGAACCAAGCTTTGCAAATATCTTATTGAAAGAAACACCAACACTCACTGTGATGCCAAGCTCTGACTTCATTCTCCTGCTGATTTCCTGTGCGATAAGCAATCCATCCCCTTTAAGGGAGCTGCTCCCTGTCACATCAAGCCAGCACTCATCAATCCCATATGGCTCCTGCCTGTCCGTATATTCCGCATATATCTCATGTGCCATTCTTGAGAACCGAAGATATAAGTCCATTCTTGGTGAAACAAATGTTATGTCAGGGCAGACCTGCTTTGCCTGCCAGAGTGCCATTCCTGTTTTCACACCGTACTTCTTAGCAATATAGTCGGCTGTTAAGACAATCCCATGTCTTGCCTCCGGGTCACCGCCTACTGCCAGTGGCTTTCCTGCAAGCTCCGGATGATGCAGATGCTCAATCGAGGCATAACAACAGTTGATATCTGAATGAAGTATTACCCTGTCTCCCATCTGCATAACCTCCTGCATTTAATCTGTCACTACCATAACCTTTAGTCCAAGTATATGAGTAATGTTTCTTACAGAGCATAGTATAACCCCAAGAATAATCGACTGTCAACGGACACATATGTCCTTTTTCTCATTATATTGGATTTTTAACTTGAATAATTGGCACTATTGCTATATACTATGGAGTGAAAAGAGAGATTTGAAATCAACAAAATGAAAGAAAAGAGGCGTATGTATGTACTCAATCGGAGAAATCATTTCATCATATAGAAAAAAGAAAGGCTTGCTCCAACAGGATCTCGCTGATGAACTGGCAAAGGAAGGCATTACCATTTCCTATAAAGCCATATCCAACTGGGAGAGAAATCTTGCTGAACCAAGCGTTACCATATTTTACAAAGTGTGTAGAATCCTTGGTATTACTAACATGTATGAGGCATATTTTGGAGTAAATCCTACTGATCCTTTCTCCTCACTTACTGATGAAGGCAGGGAAAAGGCTATGGATTATATCAATCTGCTCCACGCATCCGGAATGTATGAAAAGCAGACTGCTAAGATAATTCCATTCCGTAGCATTGATATTTTTGAAAATGCCGTATCAGCCGGAACCGGTAACTTCCTTGTAGACGGACCGAAAGAGACTGTACGCATAGATGAATCTATCCTGCCGGAAGATACTACTTTCGGTGTCCGCATTAGTGGTGACAGTATGGAACCTGAATTCCACAATGGTCAGATTGCATGGGTATTACAACAGGAATCTGTTGCTAATGGAGAAATCGGCATCTTCGCTCTAAACGGAGAAGCCTACATTAAAAAATTGCAAAACGATACAGACGGAATCTTCCTTATCTCGCTTAATGAAAAGTATGCACCTATCAAGGTTAGTGAAAATGACCGCTTAGACATATTTGGAAAAGTTCTTGGAAAATCTGATGCTTCTGCTATTACAGGACATTACCGATAAAATTGCAAGTCCTTTTTATCGTACACATCATTTTGCATAATTGACAATAAGAAAATTCTATAGAACTGAAAGAAGGGATTTTTATGGCGGTTACCAATAATATCCGAGAAATCCGAGAACAGCGTGGCATTTACCAAGATGACCTTGCCGCTGCTATCGGATTCAGCACCAAAACTGTCGGCAGGATAGAACGTGGGGACAGCACCCCATCTGCCGAGTTTATGCTACGGATTTCTAAATACTTTAATTTATTGGTGGAAGATGTATTCCATGTAGAGGATTGAGCTGGAAATTTTATCTCCAGCTCATTCTTCCTCTCTGCAAACTGGAATTGGGTTAGTTAATCGGTGGAGCAGAAGGATTGCTTACCTTGTAGTAGCTCCCACCAGTGATAATATATGCTTCGCTACCTCTATCTTCGTAGGTAAAAGCATTTTCACCTTTCACATAGAAGTCATAACTTTCCGAGCCTTCTACTGCTTCTGGCGCATCGCAAGCAGTCAGCTTCAAATCATAGAACCAGTTAATAACAGGGGTTGTAGATAAATCATTGGAGTCATATTCCTCTGAACCAATTTCAAATGCAGTTTCTTCTCCTTGTGAGTAGAAAGACACTGTAATCATTGTTGTAGGTTCGGGGAAAGAATACACTTCTGAAGCACTAACAGCCTTTTGATTGCAACCGACCAAACCTAACACACAAACTAATGCTAAGACAAGTGTTATCAACTTCTTCATACAATCACACTCCTTTGTCAAATTCAAGTTTGTTGACTTTATTTTACTTCAAAACTATGAACAATTCAACCACAGAAAGAGAGGTATTAACCATGTATTACACCCAAGAACAGATAGACCGCGCCAACCAAGCCGACCTTGTTTCTTTCCTGCAATCACAGGGCGAGCAGCTTACCCGCGCCGGGAACGAATACCGCTGGAAGCGGCACGACAGCCTGACCGTCCGGGGAAACAAATGGTATCGCCACAGCCAGAGCAAGGGCGGCGCACCCATTGATTTTGTCATGGAGTTTTTCGGCAAGAGCTTTACCGAAGCCGTTGAACTGCTGACAGGAGAAAAGGCGCAGCCCCGCCGCCGGACAGACCAAGCCCCGCGCCCCTCTGACTTCCGACTGCCACCCCGCAGCCCCGACAACCGCATAGCGAGGAACTACCTCACAGCCGCCCGCCGCATTGATGAAGATGTGTCGGGCTTTTTCTTTGCCAGCGGCGATATTTACGAGGACGCAGCCCACCACAACGCCGTATTCGTAGGGCGGGACGAGGACGGAGTACCACGCTACGCCCACCAGCGCGGCACAGCCGGGAGCTTCCGGCTTGATGTGAAAGGCAGCGACAAAGCCTTTAACTTCTGCTACCGGGGCGAGGGCGAAAGATTGTTTGTTTTTGAAGCCCCGATAGACCTGTTATCTTTCCTCTGCCTGTTCAAAAGGAATGGCAGAAACAAAGCTACCTTGCACTGGGCGGCGGGAGAAAAGCCCTGCTCCGCTTTCTCTGACCGTCCGAACATCAAGACCGTTTACCTCTGCCTTGACAGCGACCAAGCCGGAAACGACGCTTGCAGCCGCCTTGCGGAGCTTATGCCGGAGGGCTTGACCGTCCACCGTCTTATTCCCCTTTCAAAGATTGGAACGAGGTGCAGACGCGCCGGGGAGAAATCGCGGACGGAAGTATATCCGGAAGGATTTACGGCTTGAAAGAGCCGCCGCAGGAAGAAACCGTTGAGATTATCCGCATGAGCGAGGTTGACACACAGACCGTTGAATGGCTATGGGAGCCGTATATTCCCTTTGGGAAAGTAACCATTGTGCAGGGCAATCCCGGCGAGGGCAAGACCACTTTTGCCCTACGCCTTGCCGCCGCCTGCACCACCGGGGGAACGCTGCCGGGAATGAAGCCCTTGCCGCCATTCCAAGTAATTTACCAGACCGCCGAGGACGGGCTGGGCGATACCGTCAAGCCACGCTTGATAGAAGCCGCCGCAGACCTTGACCGGGTGCTTGTGATTGATGAAGCCAAGCGGGAGCTTACCCTCTCCGACGAGCGCATAGAAAAGGCAATCACGCAGAACGGGGCGCGGCTGATTATCCTTGACCCCATACAGGCGTACATGGGCGAAAAGACCGACATGAACCGGGCAAACGAAGTGCGCCCCATGTTCCGCCGCCTTGCCGATGTTGCCGAGCGTACCGGGTGCGCCGTTATCCTTATCGGACACCTCAACAAAGCTGCCGGAGGGCAGAGCGCATACCGGGGCTTAGGTTCTATCGACTTCCGCGCCGCAGCAAGGAGCGTCCTGCTGATCGGGCGCGTGAAGCGAGAGCCGAATGTGCGCGTTATCGTCCATGACAAATCTTCCCTTGCGCCGGAGGGCAAGCCCGTTGCCTTTTGCCTTGACCCGGAAACGGGTTTTGAGTGGATAGGCGAATATGATATAACCGCCGACGAACTGCTGTCCGGCGCGGGCGGCAACAACGCCACCAAAACCGAGCAAGCCGAAAGGCTGATACTTGACCTGCTTGCAGACGGGAAAGAGCTTGCCAGCGAGGACATTGTAAAAGCCGCAGCCGAAGCCGGAATATCCGAGAGGACGGTACAGAACGCCAAGCGCAACATGGGCGGCATTTTAGGCGCAAGGCGTGTCGGCGGTCAATGGTACAACTTCATCAAGAAGAAGCAGCCACCCGAACCCGCAAGCTGAAAGTGCAAAACGCAGACCCTTTGCACTTTGCACTTTCGCACTTTCAGAGTTATAGAAGAATGACTATAAGCCCTTGTGCGCCGTAGCATGAGGGCTTTTTTCATGGAAAGGAGAGCCTATGAGCAATAAAGCCAGCACCCCCGCAAACGCTTCCCCTCTGACCGTAAAGGAAGCAGAACAGCCCGATATTGTGAAGAAAATCGGAAACACGACCTATCGGGTGAAAATCCACTTCAGCACCACCAGCAAGGAAACTATGAGCGATAAAATCAAGCGGCTTATTATGAACGATTGCGGGAAAATTTCTTAAAACCACCTTGACAAAATGTATCAGAAGATACGTTACTTTCGGCTATGGAGAGTGCGGGAAAGGAGGACACGCCGGAGGACGCGGAGCGCAAAGGGTTAGGCACCACCGCGACGCGGGCGGGTATCATTGAAAAACTCATTAGCGCGGGCTTTGCCGAGCGCAAGGGCAAAAAGCTAATCCCCACAAAGGACGGGTATAACCTTGTCGCTATTCTGCCCGACAGCCTTACGTCCCCGCAGCTTACGGCAGAATGGGAAACGCGCCTTACCGGGATTGCAAAGGGCAGCGACAGCCCCGCCGACTTCATGCGCGGGATTGAGGAAATGACAGCGGGGCTTGTCAAGACCTATTCCGCGATTTCCGAGGATAAAGCGAAGCTGTTTACCCCGCAGCGGGAAGCAATCGGCACTTGCCCCCGTTGCGGCGCGGCGGTTTACGAGGGCAAGAAAAACTTTTACTGCTCCGACAGGGCTTGCAGCTTTGTGATGTGGAAGAATGACCGCTTTTTTGAGCAGCGCAAAAAGGCTTTCACAAAGGCGATTGCCGCCGCCCTTTTGAAAGACGGAAAGGTAAAAATCAAAGGTATGTACTCGACCAAGACGGGAAAGACCTTTGACGGAGTTGTGCTGCTTGCCGACACAGGCGGCAAGTATGTAAACTTCCGCGTCGAGCAGAACCGAAAATGATAAGGCTTGATGAAAAGCAATACCGCGCCGTAAAGAAAATGACCCGCGCCGCTTGTGCAAACAACGATTGCGGGAATTGTCTGCTGCTGGACGACGGGGAAACTTGCGTTTGTGTGCAGAGTATCAGCTATTCGCTGCTATGCCGCTATTTCCGCGAAGCGGTATTACCCGCCGACAGGCAGCTTTGCGAACAGATCACCCGCAGCGGGGAAACCGATTTGAAGCGTTGCGCGGTATGCGGCAGCACGTTTGCGGCGGGCAGCAACCGGGCGAAATACTGCCCCGATTGCGCGGCAAAGATACGCCGCAGACAGAAAGCGGAAAGCGAGAGAAACAGGCGTTTACGGATAAAAACAACTACATAGCAAGCACAGCAAACGAGTACCCGTTTGCGAGAAATGCCCGCGCTTCCCATAGAGAGCGCGGGCATTTTGCTTGTTGGGATAGTCCCAAACCCTTATATGACCGAGAAAGGACGTGATGAAAGAATATGCCGTATTCCTCATACGACCATGACAAATTAGAAGCCGCCGAAACCATGCGGATAGAACGCCGGATATATTTTGAAGCAAAGGACAGGGAGATTGCCCCTTATGCTTCCTTGCCGATTGCGCAGCTACTTTCCATGCGCAGCGAAAGCGCGGCGGCAGAACAGGCGATTTTTGACGACCTTAAAGAACGCGCCGCCGCATGGGAAGAACAGGCGGGAAGAACGCTTTTGCTGGATAAAACACTTGAATATGTGAGAACGCCGCACGTCCAGCACACCGCTAACGAGTGGCAGACCACCGAGCATAACCGCCATATTCGCAGCAACCGGGTATATCAGATGAATTACCACATTTACGAAAACACCCGTTACGACAGGGAGAAGCAGCAAAGCGTCCCTTACTCCTATTCTCTCACATGGGGCGTTTATACCAACAGCCCGAACAGGAACGGGCAAGCGAAGATTGCCGGACAAGATAGAAAGGTTTTCACCGACAAGGCAGCTATGGAAAAGTATCTGAATGGGCGTATCAAAGCGTATGACCGCTTGTTTACGGAAATCTCCCCGCCTATCCCGCAGGAGTACGCCGACTATTTCAAAGTAAACGGTATGCTCATGCCGGACTACACCATAGAGGGCGAAGAACCCCCGCAGCAGCAACAGGCGGCAGCTATCCCCGAAAATACCGGGCAGGAAAAGGAGCGTGAACACATGAGCGAACAGTTTTCTATTATGATAGGCAACCGCAGCCGCTTTGACGCGGGCGACCCCGGCGGCTATTGGTTGGATATGCCCGCCACAAAGGAGCAGTTGCACGAAGCTATGCGGAACGTCGGCATTACCGCCGACAACCCGCAGGATTTTTCCATTCGCGGCTATTCCGACGACCCGGAGAAACATATTGCCTTGCCTTATGAAATGGTATGCGCCGCCGACGTGGACGAACTCAATTTTCTTGCGGCGCGGCTCGAACAGCTTGACCCCGCCGAGGTTGGCAAGCTGAACGCAGCTTTGCAGCAGAAAAACGGGCTTGCAAATATTGGACAGGTAATTGACTTCACCTACAACGTGGATTTTTACGTCCATATCCCCGAAGTACATAACTACCACGATTTGGGCGACTATTACTTAAATCAATCCGGCATGGTACAAATGCCCGAAGAATGGAAAGGCGGCATTGACCTTTCTACTTTTGGCAGGAACGCTGCCGCGCAGGAAAAAGGCGCGTTTACCGAGTACGGCTATATCGTGGAAAGCGGCGACGAGTGGGAGCGTCAGTTTGAGGGGCGCGAAGTGCCGGAAGAATACCGCATTATGAGTTACCCGCAGCCGGAGCGCGGCGAACAGGACAAAGCCTATATGGACGCAGCCGAAACGCAGCAAGCAGACGCACAGGCCGCAGAGCCGCAGCAGCCCCGCCCCGTCGTCCCCATTATCCTTACTTCCGAAAAGCCCGCCGAAAAGGTAAAGGAGATCACCGCGCGTTTGGAACAGGGCGTACAGGCGATTTTTGACAGCGACCGCTACAAAGAGTTTCTAACCGCTATGTCAAAGTTTCACGATTACAGCTTGAATAACACTATCCTAATTGCCATGCAGGGCGGCAATTTGGTAAAGGGCTTCCGTCAATGGGAAAAGGAGTTTGACCGCCATGTAAAGAAAGGCGAGAAAGGCATTAAAATCTTTGCCCCCGCGCCCTACAAGGTGAAAAAGCTGGTTGATAAAATCGACCCCGAAACGAGAAAGCCCATGCTTGACCGCGAGGGAAAAGTGGTAAAGGAAGAAAAGGAAATCACCGTCCCCGCCTTTAAGGTTATAACCGTCTTTGATATTTCGCAGACCGAGGGCAAGGAGTTTCCCGACCTTTCCGTTAAACCGCTGCTTGCCGATGTGGAGCAGTACGAGGATTTTTTCGCCGCCCTTGAAAAAGCGTCCCCCGTCCCGATTGCATTTGAGCAGATCACAAACGGCGCAAATGGGTATTTCAGTTTGACCGACAAGCGTATTGCAATCAAAGAGGGCGTGAGTGAATTACAGGCGGTAAAGACCGCCATTCACGAAATCGCCCATGCGAAGCTGCACGACGTAGACTTAAACGCCCCGCCGGAGCAGCAAAACCGCGTTGACCGCCATACCTGCGAGGTAGAAGCGGAAAGCGTCGCTTATACGGTTTGCCAGCATTTCGGCCTTGATACTTCCGATTACTCTTTCGGCTATGTGGCTGGTTGGAGCAGCGGCAAGGAAATGACCGAGTTAAAAGCGTCCCTTGAAACAATACAGACCACCGCAAAGGAACTCATTACCGAGATTGAGGGGCATTTTACCGAGTTGCAGCAGCAGCGGCAAGCCGAGCAGGAGCAGGGCGATACCTTGTTCCATTTATCAGCTAAAGCAAGGGGACGAAACAAGGGACTTGCGCTTTGAGCCTTATGACCGTCTGCAAGCGGCTGGACTTACCATTGACCGGGTAAATTATGAACTCGTCTATACTGCACCGCTTACAAAGGATATGACGCTGGGCGACATTTGGGAAAGGTTTAATATCGACCACCCGCCGACTTTAGGGGCATAGCCTTCCGTTTCCGACATTGTTGTGCTTCATCAGAACGACGAGGACACCGCCCACTATGTAGACAGTATCGGTTTTCAGCAAGTGCCGGAGTTTTGCAGGAGCAGCAGACCCCGTATTTGACAAGCTGCCGCCCGAACAGCAGCAAGCCTTGTCCGACACCGTACAAGACACTTTGCAAATGCTGGTTGACGCAGACAAGCGGATTTATGGCGACGTTACGGGCAAGACCCTTGAAGCAATCGCGGCGCAAGGATATTCCTACAAGGACGGGCAGCTTGAAAAGCAGCAGCCGGAAGCGACCCCGACAGCCTTTTGACGGGTGAAACCGTTAGAACGCCGAGGGGCAATTTTCATATTACCGATATGAGCCGTGAACAGATCGAAGCGGCGGGATTTGGTTTTCACCATGCGTCGGAGGACGGGAAGTATCTCATTATGGGGAATGGCACACAGGCTTATGCCATAGCCGCCGAGCAGCCGCAGCGGGATAATCCCTTAAAGCACGTCGAGGACACCATAGAGCAGAACGACAACAATTTTGACGGGCTTATCAATAATACGCCGCAAACGCCCACCGTCGCGGATTTTGAGCAGCGGGCAAAGGCGGGGAAGCGATTTCCGTTACCGACCTTGCAAAAGCGGTAAAAGCCGAGAAACGGGAACAGCCGCAGAAAAAACCGTCCATTTTGAAGAAGCTGGACGAATACAAGAAACAGGCGGCGCAGCAGCCGAAAGATAAACAGAAAGAGCATAAAAAGGATTTGGAGGTTTGATAGCATGAATACCCGCTTTACCATTGAGGAAGAAAACATTGTTGCGATCTACGCCGAGGACAGCCGGGAAACAACGCTTGAAAATATCCTTGCCGCCATGCCCTACATGGACGAGGATATGCGCCAGCTTGCCGCCGCAGCGGTGAACAAGCTGCAAGCCATGACGGACAGCGAGTTTTCCGAAAGGGAGTTTATCTTGACCGACGAGGAATAGCCCATAGAGAACAGGGGCGCGGTTGCCGATTTCCGGCACCGCGCCCCTGTTCTTTTTTTGTCCTTGCGTGGACAATTAGAAAGCCGTTTTTGCGGGTTTGAATATACTTTATCGTCTATGTCGTTTTCATGCGCTGGAAGCCGCAGAAACACAGGCGTTTTCAGCCCTTAACATTCCACTTGCCACCCCATGTTTTGCGCCTTATCGCTCCTGCTCCCGCGCCCTGCTTTGGGACGGGTAAAGAATACTATCGACGTTCTTTTTGACAACGCCGTATTCCTGCATTTGCTTCTTGGCTTGCCGATAATCTTCATACAATTTGGTTTTCCTGTCGTTTAAGCTTCTATACTCCTTGCGCAGCGCGGCGAGATCGGGCAGCTTCTTTATCTGCATTTCCTTTAATGCCCTTGCCGCAGCTTCAAACAGGATAATTTCGCTTTCATGCCCCCGCAGATACTTTTCCTTGTCCGGCGATTTTCGGTATTCATCGTAAATCGGTTTTAACTGTCGGTATGTGGTGGTGTGCTTGATAAGCAGCGACAAATCAGACATACGCTGTTCCACTTCCTTAACCGCCTTTGCCGCCGCGTCATGGGCGGTCATAATATCCGCGATTTTGCTTTCAAGTTCGCTGTAATACTCAATCTTATTTTCGGTTAGGAAGTTCATGCTTTTAGCAGCCTGTTTCAGATTATGGATTTTCGCCCACCGTTCATAGCCCGCCGACTGTTGGGCTTTGATACTGTTTTCAAGATCGACGACAAGCCGGATTTTCTTTTATCTTCCCGCAGCGTTTTTGTTTTGGCAACATACACGCCCTTGATACGCTCCTTTATCGCTTCTTCCGTATAGGCCGCGCCGAGCGTCTTTGTGCGGGTAAACCGTTCCTGTCCGGCGGCGCGGAAAGAAATGTATTTGCCCTGTTTGATTTCATATCCCATTTCCTGCAAGCGGCGCAGCAGTTCGTCAAAATCTTTCACTCGGGGAATGAGAGTATCTATCGCTGTTTTCAGCTTGGCTTTATAGCTTGTACCTTGCTTTTCGGCGGTATATTCCGCATAGCTTTTCCCTCTGTCCTGTCCCGGCACGACGACGGATAGCCCATGCTCTTTACATATCCTGTCGCTGGTGCGCCGGATATGGTAATAGCTTTGTTTGTTGGAATGGTACTTTTTGTAGTCAACGAAGCTGACCGAGTTAAAAATCAAGTGATTATGCAGATGGTCTTTATCGACGTGAGTTGTCAAAACAAACTCATACTTGCCGCCTAATACCGCCCCGGCAAGTTCCATGCCGATTTTGTGCGCTTCTTCCGGTGTGGTTTCTCCCACCGCAAAGGATTGTATCAAGTGCCGCCCTAAATGTGTGCCGCGATCTCCGGCAGCTTCCCGCGTCCATGCAAACTCAATATCGGCGGTTTCCAGCCCGCAGCCGAAAGAGGACGCAAGCAGCTTCCCGTCTGTCTTTTCGGGATTTAAGATATAGTCTATCGCAGCCTTTAAGGTTGATTTAATAGGGTGCGTCTTTGTAACCGCCATATCTCGTCCACCGCCTTTTTAATGTCCTCTATATCCTGCCTGTAAACCGTCCCCGTCGCATTGGCGCGTTTTGCAATTTGGTTGATGTTCCGGCTCACCGCTTGCAGTTCCCGGATATATGCTTTTGTGTCGCTTCGGTCAACGACAAGAATATACCCGTCTATCGCCATTTTACGGAAGTATGCCCCATACTGCTTTATGGGAAGCTGCTTCATCTTCTCGTCGATCAGCCGCTTTTCTTCTTCCGTAACGTAAAACTTCATCTGTATATTTCTCTTTCGGTTTTCCATTTCCGCACCGCCTTTCGGTATAAGGGTTTGGGATTATCCCAACAAGCATTTTCCGCAAACGGGTACTCGTTTGCTGTGCTTGCTATCTACTCCATACCCCCACCGAAAGGCGGTATTTGTTGCGCGTTCCTTTGATTTTGGACGCAAAAAAAGATTGCAGCCGCCATGCGCTGCAATCTCCCGATTTTCATATTGTGAGGTTAATCCTCTGCTTTTCGACTTCCGTTATCTCCCTTGCTGTTGCGGTTACAATCCGTATGCCTTTATCGCTCATACCGTCCAGCAGCGCGTCAAGCTGCCGCCGCCCGGTGGATTTCTCCGCATTGCTGTTCGGGAAGAAAAATTGATCTACCGAAATATGATACCGGGTTACAAGGTCATAGAATACCTGTAAACTCGGCTGTTGTCCCTTGTTCTCGATATTCGCAAGGTAGCGCGGGGAAATATATAACTCGTCGCTTACCTTTTTGCGGCTCTCGCCGTATTCATTTCTCGCGGCTTTTATAGCTGCCCCGAAAGCCTTAAAGTCGTACAATGGTACGGGTCTTTTTGCCATTTTCATTCACCCTGTTACATTTTACAGTTCACCTTTCTTTTTGGATATGTCCACAATTCATATCATTAGGTTAAATACTTCCTGTTGTGTATTGACAGTAGACTGATTTTCTGATAAAATAAAATTTATGAGGTGGCGTTTATGTTGCATAGCATGCGTATTAGATAAGCATTGAAAAAAAGGATTTTCCCATTTTCAACATGGGCTTTTTTGTCATGCTTATTTTGAGAAAAAAAAAAAAAAAACTAACGACGTATAGATATAGTATAGACATAGTGCAAGCTATGCCTTAGTTTTGTTGTAATTGCTCATTATAAATGCAGGTCAATGCTCATGTTGAGGATTGACCTGCATTTTTTTGTGTAAAAAGGACGAGTGAAATATAATGCTTAAAAAATATTGGATAAAATGTCCGATTTGTAACGGAAAGACGAGAGTTCAAGTATTTCATAATACTGTATTAAAAGATTTTCCTCTTTCTGCCCCAAATTGACGCATATCATTGATGTAGAAAAATTAGAGATTGTAATCAAAATACAGAAAACAAACTTTTATTATTTAGAAGAAAGGATATAAAATGAAACGTTTACCTAAATATACGCCTGGCGTACGGAATGATCCATACGGATTTACTTTACAAAGAAATGTCGGAAGTTATTGGCGAGAATGAAGCAAAAGCCTTATATGAAGAATTATATAAGCAATTACCACGCAAAAAATCTATCAATGTTGGTAAAAATATTTGCAAAAAGCAGTGATACCTGAAAGTATGTTTACGAACTGAAAGACAACAAATACATTGAAATGGTTTTATCCTGCGCGAGATGGTGGAACTGTTTGCGTGAGCACAATGTCGGTTGTCCTGTTATTGTATTTTTGTGAGTCCGGGCGAAATGGCTTTGTTCGTAATCTAACATCGTCAGAAATCGTACAACAGATTATATTGTTGCGTCGAAAAGTAAAACCGTATCGTTTTTATGGTATGGGAGAGCCTTTATTCAATTATGACAACTTGATAAAAGCAATCCATATTCTCCGAGATAGATATGGGCTCAACTTTCCAACCGACGGCATTACCATATCAACAGTTGGTCCGGTCGATCAATTAAAAAAATTGCGCGAGGAACATCTTAAAATTCAGTTGACAATATCTTTACACGCAGCAACACAATCTGCAAGAAATCGTATTATTCCTCACATGCGCATATATGCTATTGAAGATGTTGTTAAGCAAGCCTTATCCTATTCTGAAAGGCATAATCGCAAAATTGTCTTTGCGTATTTGCTTTTACCGGGTATAAATGACCGGCCCTCAGATGTAAGACAACTTGCAAAATGGTTTCAGTTGTGATTAACGTGTGTTATACAACCCAACAAGCAATTCAAGAATTAAAGCACCACAGAAACGGGAAATAGTTGCATTCAAACATCAATTAGAGCAAGCAGGACTTGAAGTTACTATGAGAGTTTCATGGCAGAGAGATTAACGCGGCTTGTGGACAGTTAGCTAACACATATAATAAATTCAAAAAATGATTAAAGTGCGCATAGACGCAGAGCCGATAACGCATTAGGTCAAAACCTATGTGTTATCGGCTTTTTATTTAATATTGCGCAAAAAGCCGCTGTTCCCTCTTATAATTATGAATGGATTGTGGGTAGTGTATTAAAGTCGCCCTTTTAAGGATACGGCGGTATCGGGGAGTATCCCGTGTCCATTTTATTTACTGTAACCCGCCTAATGCTTTGCGGTCAAAAGCGTATGCGTCCGCGCGATATTCCGGCTGTGAATGTGAACTGTCAAT